>Ga0209800_10000303_pt1 | contig 91030 bp, 70 predicted proteins | sample Higcelweek8metaG_FD_187174 | JGI IMG/M metagenome (GOLD analysis project Ga0209800, IMG submission 187174) | Freshwater pond sediment microbial communities from the University of Edinburgh, under environmental carbon perturbations - High... | ecosystem: Environmental > Aquatic > Freshwater >... | reverse complement strand
TCACCAGTTATAGAATCTTTAAGACCAACAATTGCACCTATATTACCAACAGCAAGAGAATCAACCTCTTCTCTGTCATCTGCATGCATAAGGATCAATCTACTTACTCTTTCCTTGATACCTTTTGTTGAGTTCAAAACATATGAACCTGCAGTAATCTTTCCAGAATATACTCTGAAATATGAAAGATTACCGATATGAGGATCGTTTACAATCTTAAATACTAGAGATGAGAATGGCTCATCTTCAGAAACTTCTCTCTTAACTTCCTCTCCTGTCTTAGGATAAATACCTTTTACAGCCTCTTTATCTAATGGAGATGGTAAACATATTGTAATGTAGTCTAGTAAAGTTTTTGACATTGCAGTTCTTGAATCTCCTCCTAATACTGGGAATATATGTCTTGCTAAAGTACCTTTTCTTAAAGCTGCGAACAATTCTTCTGTAGTAAGTTCTTCTCCTGCAAAATACTTTTCCATCAAAGCATCATCTTGTTCTGCCAAAGTTTCAACCAATATCTCTCTATGAGCTGCAACTATTTCTTTCATATCTTCAGGGATCTCTACTTCTACCAACTCTGGAGTGTCAACACCCTTGTACTCATATGCCTTCATCTTTACCAAGTCTACATATCCATGTAATTGTTGCTCTTTTCCTAGAGGTAAGGTGACTGCAACGGCTTTGTTACTTAATCTATCCTTAATTGTTTTAAAACTGTTATCAAAGCTACCACCAATCAAATTAATCTTGTTCATAAAACAGATTCTTGGTACTCCATATTTATTTGCTTGTCTCCAAACTGTTTCAGATTGTGGTTCTACACCTTTTCTACCATCAAATATAACAACAGCACCATCAAGTACCCTTAAAGATCTTTCAACCTCTGCTGTAAAATCTACATGACCTGGAGTATCAATAATATTGATTCTATATCTTTGACCATCATGATCCCAGAAACATGTTACTGCTGCGGACATAATAGTAATACCTCTTTCTTGTTCCTGTTCCATAAAGTCAGTTGTAGCTGCACCTTCATGTACTTCTCCTATTTTGTGTACCTGTCCTGTGAAATACAACAACCTTTCTGTAGTAGTTGTTTTACCAGCATCAATATGAGCTATGATACCAATATTTCTAACCTTATCTAAAGGCATTTTTATATTGTATGAACTCTTATCCATTATTTTTTTAGTAAAATTTAACAAAGAAGAAGATATAAATACTATCCTCGCAGTTGCGATTATACAAAACTACTTGATATTAGACAACATCTTTGAAGATTCTTCGACAACAAGACCTTCTATGTCATATTCTAAAGATTTTTCTAAAGATACTTTAGCATCTTCCAATTGATTCAAAGTAATATCATATCTACCTTTGAGCATATAATACTGAGGATTATATTTAGAAATAGCTAATAATTGATCAAGCAATTCTTGAATACCGTTATCTTCTTCCCTGTCCAACATTATTTTAATTTGCCAGTATAGATATTCAGCTTTTTCTTCGTCTGTTAAGTCTTTTTTCTTTAATTGGGAGAGATAGTAATCAACTTTTTGAGTATCTTTTAATTCATATTCAACATTCAATGTTAGTAACAATATATACGGATCTCCTTTCATTTCTAAAATGTTGCTCAAGAATTCTTCAGCTTTAAGCATTTGTTTGTTTTCTAAAAGTACATCTACATATTCTTTTAAAAGTTCATCTGATACTTTTTTCCCTCCATAATCTATTGCTCTTTGGTAACTTTTTGTTGAGCTATCTAAATCGTTTTTAAGTAAATATGCTCTTCCTTTGCACCAAAATATCTCAGATTCCATACCACCTAATGTCAATGCTTTATCTAAAATTTCAACACTTTTATCATAATTACCAACTTCTAAATATGCTCTCCCTAAGAAATACAATCCATCTAAATACTCTTCAATATCATCTTTCAATGGTTCAAGAATACTCAATGCCAAGTATGGATACCCATTATTCATATATACTCTAGATAGTTTACTTGCATTAAATTTCGTATCTTCATTCAATGAGTCCAAAACCTCTATGAATTCTTCGTAGTATGGAAATAGTTTTTGAGTTGGAGAATATGTAGCTATGGAATTTTTTGCTTCTTCAGCATTATTCAAAGCTGCGATGTACGAGAGAAGCAACTTTGCTTCAGCTGTATTATCTTCACTAAATCCTTCCAAACTTAATTGCTCTTTAGCCTCTTGAATCTTGCCTACATTCAGAAGAGACTTACCAAGCATAAATTCAACATCCATATTTGTAACTCCCAAGGCCAATGCTTTTTGGTAGGTATTTTTTGCTTCTTCATAATTGTGCAAAGAATAGTAATAATCACCAATACTTCCATACAAAACAGATTTGTCATTTAAGCTTAAAGCATTTGCCGCTTTTTCAACTATGTCGACAGCATCATTTACTCTGTTCTTCAATAGTAAAATTTTTACTATTCCTTGATATGCATCTACTTTTGTTGGGACCTTTTCAGTCGCATCTTGGTATCTTTCTATTGAAACAGAATACTGTTTAGCTTCAAAAAAGGTATTAGCTTCAGCAACTATGTTGTTATATTCAGCTAATTGCTCTTCCGTAACCCTTTTGTTAAAGAAATACCAAACTCCAAGAGAAAGTAATACTAGCAGTAAGATGATCCATGGGATAATTTTCTTGAGGTTCGCTTTCATTATTTGAATATAGTTGAGTGTAATAGTTATGTCAAATATATGTTAGAATAATCTACCTATGAGAAAAAATAATTTACTTGTTCTCTCCGCATGTTTGTTCGTCTTCTTGATTTTAAACTTTTTAAGTATCATATATTCAGCACATTCTTCTAATACAGAAAAAAGTAATTTCTTAGATTTGGTTTACAGGGTGAATACAGAAGAGTTAAAGAGTGGAATATCTGTAAAGTTAATAACTGTTAATTACGATGGTGTCGTAAAGAAACATTTAACTAGATCATATTCTCCAGTAACAGCATTGATTGATTTGGGATATTCCATAAGTAACAGGAACAAGATAGTAACAACTTCTCCAATATCTAAGCTTTACAATAATTCATACATTTGGGTATATAGCTATACTACGACTATTGACGAGATAATGTATTCAATACCTTACGAGACAATAATCAAGGGAAATTCACTTTGTCAGCAACTTTCAGAGTCAACAACTGAGCAAAATGGTGTTTTAGGATTAATGATAAAGAGAGTAAAAAGAATATATCAAGGGAATGAATTAATAGCAGAGGAGATAATTGAATCTATTGTTAAGAAGGAGGCTAGACCTGAAATAGTTGTAATAAAGGGTCCTGATGATTCTCCTGATTCTGTGCCTCAGAGAGGTTTTAACTGTGATTATTGGCATTCATATGTAGATAATATTAATGCTACTGACGAGGAAAAGAAGTGGCTTAAATTTGTTATGAAATGGGAATCTGGATGTAATGCAGAAAGAAATTCTGGTTTTTACAAGGGATTGTTTCAATGGAGTCCATGTATATGGTATTCACAATATCCAAAGGACAATATTTTTGATGGTACATTACAGATAAAGAGAGTTCTAGAGAAATTAAGAGCAGGAGCTAATCCTCACAATTTGTGGCCAGCTGTTCATAACAAGTATGTTGCAACATATGGAGAGCTAAGTTGGTTACAGTAAGCTCCTAATTATTCCAACTAAAATAGTCACAAATATCTTGAGGTATTTCACCTAGGAATCGTGATGGTACTTGAGAAGTATATCCTTCTCTTGTTTGCCTTCTTTCTGCAAATGTAAGGAACAATTTTTGTTTAGCTCTAGTTATTCCTACATAACAAAGTCTTCTTTCTTCCTCAAGATCTTTTTCTTCTATGAATGCTCTAGAGTGTGGAAGTAAACCCTCTTCCATACCTATCATAAAGACATAATCAAACTCCAAGCCTTTTGAGGAATGCAATGTCATAAGATTAATATAATTGCCAGTTCCATCTTGATTCTTTTCTTGCTCTTGTTCAATAAGATTTATTTCATTGAGGAACATCTCAAGACTCTTTTCTGGATATTTATCTGAATAACTAGATGCGACATTTTTTAGCTCTGTGATATTCTCTTTCTTCATCTGTGCTTGGTCAGTATTGTCATCAAACCATTTAATATAGTTTGTTTCCTCTAATATCATATCTATTAAATCAAGAAGATTATGTTTCAAAGAGAATAGATATATTTTCCCAAAAGTGTGCATTAAAGAAGAAAATTTAGACCATTTTTCTTGTATGTTTTCAATATTATTAAGCTTTTCCGCAGGAATTACTCCTTCATTTAGAGTACCGCTAGAAACTAGATAACAACCGATTATAAATTCACCAAGTGTAACATCACACTCTTTAGCCATTTCAAAAAGAGTTGCAATTGATTTTGTACCCATCTTTCTAGTAGGGACATTGATAACTCTGTTTATACTTAATTCATCTTTTTGATTAAAACAGAATCGGAGATAACTGATGATATCCTTAATTTCTTTTCTCTCATAGAATCTAAAACCTCCAACTAATTTGTATGGCATTCCTGATCTAAGCAAAGCTTCTTCCACTGCCCTAGATTGGTAGTTAGTTCTGTAAAGTATCGCTATATTCTTAAGCGGTATTCTTTGTTGTTCTAAGTTTCTTATCCTATCTACAACATATTCAGCTTCCTCTTCTTGATCTCTAGCCTGATATACAGTTATGAGATCTCCATCTCCATTGTCTGTCCAAAGTACTTTGTTTACCCTTGAGTTGTTTTGCTCTATAACACAAACTGCTGCTTTTATTACATTCTTTGTTGAACGATAGTTTTGTTCTAATTTAATAACCGTGACCTTATCAAAGTCTTGCTCAAAAGATTGTATGTTCTTAATATCTGCTCCTCTCCAAGCATAGATTCCTTGATCATCGTCACCAACTACACAGATATTTTGATGCTTTTCTGAAAGAATTTTAGCGAATCTGTACTGAGCCGCATTTGTATCTTGGTACTCATCTATTAATATATATTTATATTTTTCTTGGTATGCTTTTCTAATATCTTCGTTTTCTTCTAAGAGTTTAACTGAAAGATACAGAAGGTCTCCAAAATCTACTGAATTTTGTGCCGCAAGTTGTTTTTGATATTTTGGATATATATCTGCAACAATATCTTCTATATATCCACCATATGTATTAGGGAATTTTTCAGGAGTGATCATGTCATTTTTTGCAGCTCCTATGAAATACATAATTGAGGATGGTTTTATTTGCTTGATATCAATGTCCCTTTCTAGTAACAATTCTTTTACCATATTCTCAGAATCGTCAGAGTCATAGATAGAGAAATTATGTGTAAGTCCAACTTCTTTTGGATGTTGCCTAAGAATATTTGCACCTATTGAGTGAAATGTACCAATCATTGGTAATTCTTTAATATGTGGATCTAGTTCATGCAACAAAGAAGATTCTCTTTCGATCATTTCACCAGCTGCTTTCTTTGTAAAAGTCACCGCTAAAATATCTGAAGGTTTTACTTTCTTTTCAGTTATCAAATATGCAATTCTGTTAGTAATAACTCTGGTTTTACCAGATCCTGCACCAGCAAAGACTAAGAGAGGTCCTTCAGTACATAAAACAGCTTCTTTTTGTTGGGGATTCAATCCCTGCAATATGACATTAGTATCCATAACGATATTTTTACAAGTATTTTAAGAAAAGATTATATCTTTTTAAGATAACGAGACATTACCCAGCCAATAGTTTCAGATCCAAATTTAACTTTAGACCAACCATCTTCTTCTCCTAAAAGAATAAAGACAGAACCATTGTCTGCGCTATCGAGAATTTCACAAGTAAACCATTTACAATCACGAATGTTCGCGAAACCGTACTCACCAGAGGCAACTTCTACTAAAGTGTTTTTACCTTTTGAAATCTTAAACTTAACTTCAAATTCAGAGTTCTTAAATGGTTTGTTTTCATATTTTTGAAGAACAAATTTTTCTTTTGCTTCTCCTATCAAAATTCTAGCCTCCATATTGAAAGTTAATTCAACTGTTTCTTGAGGTAAAACAACCTTGTCTGAAATACTAATAGGTTTACTAAAACTTTCCCAGTCTTTGTTTATTGCATAATCACTTTCTTTACCATTAGCAACAGAAACATAGACAGGGTCTTTGTCTGTAAACCAAGGGAAATCATTCACATTCTTCACTCTTAATTTTACAGTTGCCCTGTTTCCAATCTCAATTTCTTCAGGTACTTCTACTGCTTCAATTTCAGATACATATTCTAAGTTTCCTTCTTTGTAACCTTTCCATTGGTTTAATGCTTCTGTTACAGAAGTTACAAATTCTCCAGTCGTACTTTCAGCAACTACAGTTGCTAACTTACCCTCTTCTTGGCTGAGTTTCAATTTGACAACTCTCATTGTTGAAATTCCCCAATCTTTAGAAATATCTTCGACCATAGTTGAGAGAGAGCTAATTGCACGACTTGTTAAAGACGGATTGTTTGAAAGATATCCAATCACAACAGCTCCATCTACATTTTTTAGTTCTGGATTTGCACCAACATAGCCATTTCTTCCTTGGTATATGATTCCATTCTCATCTACAAGATATGTATATGGAACATCAGCAAAATTCAATCTAGTTATGCAGTAATAGTAGAGAGATTTTACCCATTGTTCAGGTTTTCTTGAAAGAGATGATGATTCAGTAGTTACTTGTGTAATATATATTTTTGTAGGATCTGTATATATCAATCCTGTTTGGTCAGAAAGAGATTTATCCAAGTTTTGCGTTTCGGAGGAGAAGTAGGAAAAAGCAAATGCATTAGAAAGAAAGGAGAAAAACAAAACAAAAACAAACGATGTTGTAATTAGCTTCTTCAAACTATTCATTCTTAATTCTATCATTTACAGGAACTAGATTACCAATTAGATTTACTCTGGGACAGAAAGGTACTGAGAATCTATAGCATTTACATATGCAATAGCAGGAACAGAATAGATTACCTTGTCATAGACAATATCGCATTGTAATGTAAGCTTGTATACAGGAGTTAGAAGAAGTTGATCAAAAGACTTGTAATAATAGACAACAGAAGAATTAGAACTAGAACAATTATCTAAGCTATCTGCAATTTCTTCAAAATCTGTAGATAGATAGTTCACTTTTTGCAAGATATTGTCTTGCAAGGAACTAAATTGAGGATAGATCTCCTTTTGATATGTTGCTTCTTTAATACCTGTTCTCAAAGAGTCTTCAGATATCAAAGGCACTTTGTAATCCATTGGAGTAAAAATAGTTAGAAGCAATTTTCCTGAGACTATTTTCCCATCTTTCAATGCAAGCATGTCTGTTTGTTGATTATGCTCTCTCATCTCTACAATGTTATCTCCATTTATATAACGATTTGCATAATATACTGTTTCTCCTCCTGATCTTTTTTCTGATCCAACTATTTTGTATTTCCAATCTTCTCCAAAATATGTCTTAAAAAATCTGTTAAAGGAAGTTTCTGTTAATTCTGCATCTCCCCATTCAATACCATTAGTTAGTTCGAAAATAAATACATTTTTACTAATATCGTACATAATTGAGCCATTGCTGTTGCTCCAGTTGTAGTATTCTCCTTCTTCAGAGGTTGATAATTTCAAATCAAGGATTCTTGCTAGGTCGTTTGCATAGGAATATTTTGTGTCATTCGAAAGTTGGAAGAGTTGATAATCTCCACCTGTTTCTATTTTTGTTGCTCCTAGGGATATGCTCTTGGTATCTTTAGACAAAGATTGTTGGCTTATTGGCTCTTCTGGATATTTCAAACGATTTTGAAAAAGAACAATTAGTAAAACCACCACTATTATCAAGAAGATGACTACGGAACCTATTATTATGTGTTTTTTTTGTATTTTCATAATATTTATGGACATAAAGATACTGGACATGCAAAACCTCCTTTGCCTAATGTAGAGGTCATCATATCGTACGGATTAACAGCAGATCCGTTAAAATTAGTTTCTAAGTGTAAGTGCTTTCCAGAAGAGCATGCGTTTCCAGTCTCACTAAATTCCATAACTCTTGCTACTGCTTCTCCTCCTGATATTTTGTCTCCAACTGAATATTTTGTATCGACATGGATCATTTTAAATTCATATGTATTTCCTTCATATTCTGCTTTTAACTTAACCATTCCTCCTGCATATCCTGCTGTACAACTAATTGGTCCTGAGTATGTTATCTCGCAACTACCATTATCACAAAATGCTGGTGCATGGAAATAGTTTACACCTGTTAGATCTATAGCAGCGACATTACTGTGTGAATATGATCCAAATGCTCCTTGTGTACAATTGTATGCACCATCTCCTAAGATACACTCTTCTCCAGCAGGGAGATTGCCACCAAGGAATGGCAATATATCACTTGGCTTTAGGTCATCACTTGGATCGTTAGGGTCGTTGTCAGGATCTATTATTGGACTCACTCCAGCAGCAGTACAATATTTAACTTCTGTAGGAGCAATCCCAGCATGAGTATCAAAGAAGGAACTAATGAAAAGAGGAATGAAAAAGACAGCACCAAGAACAGCAAACAGGACTACTTTCAAAGCAACTATTGCACCTTTAAGAATAGGTTTAGAGGCAGCATAGACTAAATCCATAGCGACCCAAGTAATTACACTTACTATTGCAGATGCTAACGGTGTACCAACAAGACCAATAGCAGAGGCAATTGTAGTAACTAATCCCTTTACAAGTAGTTGTATACCTCCTTTTGTAATCCACTTACCAATTAATTCTCCACCATATTTTTGGATTAAAGATGATCTTAGTAAAACTTTTCCTATACCACTCCTAATTCTTTTGCTAAAGATTTCTTCAAGTTTATCTGTTATCTTGCCTTGAATCCTAGATACAGTACTAAAAGCTTTTGTAAGACCTCTCATTCTGTTATCGCTTTTTAAGAACTTTTCTAAGAGTGCTTTAGCTCTTGGATCATCAACCATATTCTCTAAAGCAGGGAAATCTTTATATATTGTAGCAATGTCTTGACTGCTTAATTTTCCATTTAGCAAATCTAATAGCTTCTTATCATTATCCTGTAAAGAGTTAAAGAAATTATCATCAAGTTTAAAACCTGCTATCTTTTGGTTAATCAAATTCTCTACTGATCTTTCAAAATTTTGGCGGCCCTTATGAGCCATAAATGCAAACATCTCTCCAGAATAGAGATTCTCTACCCATGTTACAGGAGAAAGATAGTAGAGATCATTCATCTTTTCATATGCTAAATCTTTAATCTTGTTCCCTGTTTTTTTCCCAACATGGAAACCGACCTTCGCACCTCCTAAAAATAAATTACTTTCATCCGAAGGTTGTAGCCATTTTAAATTATTCTTTCTTCCATCAAAAAAATCTCTATTTACTATGCTGGTAAAAAGATTTCCATCAACTGTATATGCTTTCAATGTACCATATGCACCTTCCCACTCTCCGAGTTGCTCTGCAAATCGGAAACCTCTAGCAGAACTCAAATTAGAATTTATCATTCTTAATTCTTTCCTTCTCTCTTCTATTAAATCTTGATTCCCAGAAGTTCTCTTTAGTTGCTCTATCTCTTGCAAGATCTCTCTCTTAGATTTCCCCTGGTCTTCCATGAATTTCTTAATATTTCCAAATGCATTTGTATTTTGTATGAAGTTAGCAGCTTCATTGTATTTTTCTTTCTCCTCAGGAGTGCTTGCAGCATCTGCTTTACCTCTGATTTCTTTACTTTCTAAGAATGCATATACATTTTTGTCAAATGCTAAATCACTTCTGTCTTCCTTATTACCAGAGTTGTATTTATCAAACATTTCTTTCAGATCTTTGTCTTTCGCTTTGGGATATATTTTCTTCAAATCATCAATTGAAAGAGTATGCTTATCCATTAATTCTGCATTTCTCTTTGCCATACCTACAGCAGCTTCTTCCGTATGAAGGTTAAGCATCTTCCCACTAGACATGAGTGCTTGTTGAGTTTCAAAATCCAAACCATGCTGTTTAGCCCAAACACCACCAATAATACCCTTCATCTCTTCACCTGCCCATGACAACTTTGTAAATTGTCTTACCATTTCCAGTTTTTGGAATCTTTTATCTATGAACTTGCTTGGATCAGATAGTGCATCCTGTAAATCTGCAACATTTATCTTTATTTTATCTGTAGCATGACTTCCCACCTGAAATGCTGCAAGATCAACTGCTGTTGCACTTTGAAATGTTTCTAAAGCACTATTATTCACAAACATTAGAGGAGATTCTAATACTGTAGCAAGGGCATCTACATATTCAGCAGAACCATCTACACCAGTTGGCTTAACAGGTCTAACTTTTGAAGGCTTTTGCTTTGATTGCTCGAATATGAAATCAAAAACAGAGCCCATTGCATCTTCATACTGTTTGTTTTTAGGCATATTGTTTTAAATCTATTTAAACATACCACCAATAAATGGAACTCCTTGAAGGCCTGCTTTAATTGCACCTGCAGCATCTCCTGCAGACTTAGATACTGTTGAAGGAATGATTCCTGACAATATTGCTGGGGAACTTGCAGCTGCATATATTGCTACAACTTTAGCTATTTGAATAAAGAAGTTGAGAGATACACCTCCAACACCTTCTTTTGCTAGAGACTCAGGGAAAATCAAAGAGAATCCATGCTCTTCCATGAAATATGGAAGGTTAACAATTGCATATGCCAATGGGAATACCAATACTCCTCTTAATATTGATTTGAAAATATTTGCAATAGCTTCATCATTACCTGGTAATGCTCCAAACATAATGGCAATAGGGGAAATTACAACATTTACCAAGACAGTAAGATATGCTTTTATCAATACGATCCAAAGTTTAATAGCTCCCCATATTACAATACCTGCAACAAGGATAGTAAGTACAAATACAATCACAGTACCAACAACTATTCCAGTACCTCCAGTTAATGCTCCAATTATTCCCATTACAATTGCTGTTATACCCAAACCTCCAGTAGCAGTTGCATATCCTGCATTTTGACCTAAGAAACCCAAAAATAGTTCTATTGGATTGTAAACTTGAATATTACTACCTAAGGTAGAAGTAACAACTTGCATTAGTACTCCACCAAAATCAATAATGATACCTGTAATTGCAAAACTGAATGTAACTAATATCAAAGACACTATTACCCTTGGAATTGAATTTCCTAAAGTAACAAGAGCTTGTCCACCAATTTTGTTTCTGAACATAATCATAAAACCAATCACTATCATAACTATGACAAATCCAATATATGCAATATTTCTTGTTACAGACCAAATATCATTTACTCCAGAAGTCATCAAATCTTGGTAACCTGCAGCATATACAGAGTTTGTTTGTTCGAAGCCTGGAACCCATTCATTTGCTAAATGTGCAACGACATCAACACTTGGTTGGCTATTAAACATTGCTAGAACTTGATTTTCTGCCATACCTGCTAACCCATACTTCATATATTCAGGAACATCTGCAGCCACAATTTCAGGTTGTGTTGTAAGACTTTGAGGTAAAATAAAAGCAGTGATTGATTCCAAGATTCCTTGAAATGTTTTTACGAAAAAGTTTGTAGTATGTGCACCCTCTGTTTTTACTATTGCAGATGCAAAGTTTACAACTGCTTTCCAACCGTTAAAGTTGTCTATCTGTGTTTCTTCTGCTCTAACTGGAGTTACGAACACAGAGAACAGAATTGCCATAGAAAGGAAAGCACTTACTAGAAAATTTTTCTTCATTTTGTTGTTTATTTAAATTATATTTCAGTATGATTTTCGTCATACCATTATGCTATTAAAGAGTCTTTTTTACAAGCTTCCAATATTCTTCAAATGTCTGTGGAAAATCCTTTTGTTGAGGGATTTTTTCAGTTTCAAGTAATCTATAATATCCTAATATTGGAGAAACATCCCAAACACAATATGTATGAACTTCTTTACTAGATACAAAAGGATCTCCATTCTTTGGTGTTACTTCAATGATACATGGTGTTAAAACAGAATATCTCAAACTATTCTCAGAAGAAGAGCCATCTGCTGAGTAGTTACCTACCTCAACAGGAGAAAGAGTTGTTCTAAATCTTCTAGTCATATATGTATTTGTACATACTCCTGATTGACAATCTTCTACAGAACCAAAAACAGAAGTCATTTCAACGACCATATCTTCAACAGAATAGCATCTATCTGATTGTTCTTGAGTCTCACCATTTAAAAATTCAGTGATCGTTGTCGTTGTACAATCAGTCCAATCTTGACTTGAGAAATATGATTTTACAAGTCCTAGGAATGTAGCAAAAGGATTAATACTGTTGTCTTCACCACACAATTCAGTATAACCACTTTTAATATATTCCTGCATTGAGCTACTTCTTGGTAAACAATAGCTTTCAGATGCTACTGCAGGATCCTTACCTGGGATTTGCATCATACTATCTAAGTATGTACCGACATCATTAGAAGGCTTTGCATTAAAATAGCTTGGTTGAATATCTTCGCTACACTCACTACAATATGGCTCCTGATCCTTTTTTTCGGCAACATATTGACCAATTAAATTGCTTATTGTTTGAATCGCAGAAGTTATTTTGTTTTCAGCAAAAACTTTAAAAGACTCTTTTCCATTACCTTTCCCAGCTTCAAAAGAAAGACCATCAGAAACTTCCGAAGGAGCTTTAAATCTATCTCCATATTCAACAGTTAGTTCATCTCCAAATGATTTATAGACAGGATCTGTCGTTGAGATATCCTTTCTGTTATCTTTAACAACTTTCGAACCATTTGCAAGAATAGATGGGAAAGTAACATATTTCAATTTGATTTCTAGTTCGGTATTAACACTGACATCTCCTCCAGAATGAGAACCTTCATATTCATCACCACCATCTGCAACCGTTTCTCTTGTACCTTCTGTACTAGAACCTTCACAAAGTCTTTTGATATTAAATTGATTTACATAATCATCACAAGAAGAACTTTTACCAAGTACCTGCTGATACTCTTCTGTAATATCAACCGTTTGTTCTTCTGGCAAAACTTCATAGAAGTAACTATTGTCCTCTGTGGTCATAGTTAGGATTCCATCTTCACCATATGTGATTTGTGGCTGAGAAATACTTTTCTCTTCAGCTATTGGTTCTAATATATCAATCTTTCCCTCTTTGTAATTAATTACAAACTTTGTACAAAAGAAACCAAAGACTCCTAAGAAAAGTAAAAATAATAATGCTTTTTTGTTTGTTTTTCTTTTTATCATATATTCTTCACCATCTTGTTACTCTTTTTGCTTTTTGAGTTACTTGAGGAGTATAGGAAATACCCACCAATACAAAGCACAAAAGCTAGAATTAGTAAGTATATCATATTGTCTAAGACACCAGTTTGAGGTGTTTTAGATCCAGTAGTGACATTCGTAGAAGATGTAGAAGTAGAAGAATATGAGGAAAGATATGTACCATCGCTTGCTCCTAGTATTCCATAATTCTTCAGAGATGAAACAGTTGTAGTGCTAGAAGATGTTGAGGAGGTAGAAGCTAATGCAATGCTTATATCTTTACTACTGATTCCTTCCATACTTTCAGTTGAGCTTTTTGCTAGGAATGTTGTTACAAAATCTATTTGGAATGAATCACCAGAGGTATATTCATAGTAAGCAGAACCATCTGCAAGTCTACCATCACCGATTGAGAGTATCCACTTACCATTTTCATCAACTAATGTTGCCATTTTTGTACTATTTCCACTACTTCCAGATCCATCAATATCTTTTATATATGCTAGAACTATCACTTCTCCATGTTCAGGTAAGGTTGATATCGCTCCTGTAACAGATTCATATGCAGGAGGAGAACTTAGTGTTGAGTATGTTTTAAGAGAATATTTAGCACCATTGTTGTCATATGTATTAGAACCAGAAACAACTTCGTAGTAGTATGTTGTATCAGGTTGTATTCTTGAAATATCTACCATATGTACATAGTAGGATCCCTTTGTTGTCAAGCCATCTCTTTGATCTACAACAGTATTGGAGAGAGCATCTTTCGCAGTTCCATATTTCACAGTTCCCTGTTCTTTACTTTCTGATACCCATATTACAGTAAATCCTGTATCTGTAAGATTTACAACTTGTATACTTTCTGCACCTGTTTTACCACTTACCAGTGTCGAACTTCCAGAAACCATATCTATCCATTCCAATTGTTGTACGATTCTAAATTTCCTTGTAAAGTTTTCCTCTTCTTCTTCAACTACTTCTTCCTCTTCTTCTTTAACTGGTGTTGTTGGAGTTTCTGTTTCTTCTTTAGTTGGTGTTGTAGTAGAAGAGTATGCTGTAATTATTGCATCACCTGGGATATTGGAGTACATATCAGTTTTAGATTCTAGGGAAAGAGAATTCGTATCTTTTAGTTTTCCATTACTATCAAAAATATCAGAGTATATACCTGAGACAACAGAGCCTTTGTTTGTACCACCTACAGCTATCAAAACAATATTACTATTAGAGTTTGCAACTACAATTTTTTTGTCAGAGATACTTCTGAGTGCAGAAAGATCCATTATCCAGTTTCCTCCACTTGGCATTGTTGCAGAGACTGGGTATGCAGATTTGTCTTTTAGTACAGCATAGAGAATAACATCATCTCCAGATCCTCCATCTACGGTTCCATATATTGGATTTGGTGTAGGAGTGTCTGCGGATATAGCTGCTGTTTTGAATGCGAATTTTTTTCCATCTTCATCTGAGTATTGATCGCTTCCAGATACAATTGTGAAGCTATATGATGTGCTTGGTTCTAAGTTTGTAAGTTCAACATAGTGAGTATATCTTTTTGTATTCCCTCTTTTGTCTGTTACAGGACTTTTTGAATTTCCATTTTCAACAGGAATAATTGAGCCAGTAACTTGAGATTCTGTCGTCCAACTTATTGTAATTGAGCTTGTTGTGATATTACTAATGACAACATTGTTAGGCTTGTTGTCTGACCCTGCTTTTGTTATTAGTTGTGCAACTTGATATGCAGCAAAAACCAACAGAGGTAATCCAATAGCTAATATAGCAATTAGTAGAAGATTTTTTCTCTTTTGATTAGGTAATTGGGCTATTTCCATTAATAACTATAATACCTATTAATATGGTAGAAAACAATTGTAAAAACAGAGTTATTACTTCTTTTCTTTCTGTATACCTGAGACAAAACCACTTACTGCAGAAACTGCAGACCCTATACTTTTTATTGGTCTAATAATACCTTCGTTTACTTCATCTATAGTTCCTCTTACTGTAGCTATTGTTGCTTGTACATCTGCAAGGATAAGGTCAACCTGTTTCATCGTTCCTTCTAATCCTTGAATTATTTTTCTACTATCTCCTACTGCATCTTTAGATTCTCTCAAGAGCATAGCGATGTAGTAAAGAACAAAGCAAACCATAAAGGTTACACAACCAATTATTATCATCCAGTACACTGATGGTATTTCTGACATAGTTTTAAATATTAAAATTAATTTAAAATTGTTTTACTGTTTCCACATGTTCCATTTAGATCTCCACCATGGTGCCAAATGATGGAATTGCATGAATCATCTTCAGGTTCGAATTCATTTATTCTTACAAAATATCCATTAGCTGGGCTAATTGGAAAATCCAAACCGTATTCTTGGTTATCTGTTACTTGTAATCCTTCATATTTACCTTTAGCAGTTGGCCACCATGATACATTATCGGCAGTTAAACCATCTACACTGTTTATATTATCTATGAAAGATTTTGCTGTAAAAGCTTTGGAATACCCATGTACACCAATTAAATTCCAACCTGCGGAGAAATTAATAGGTATAGAGGATTTGAGACTATATCCTGGAATTGTAATATCTCCACCTTCTGCTGCATATACTAAATATCCTTTTCCAGGAACAATGACTGGATTACTACCTGTACACTCTGAATCCTTACAATTCAATCCACTTGCCCACCTTCCTCCTTCGAATGTACTTACATATTCTATTGTTACTCCACTAACCTTAGCTTCATATATGAGATCTGTTGCTTCAAAACTACCAAGATCTCTTGCTACAGGTATAAAACCAAAAGATATTAAATTTATTCCTTTTTTCAAAGTGTATTCTTTTGTTGTAGCCTGCTTTTCATAGCTTATTTCATAGCTATTTGATTTCAGTACGATATCTTCTGTTGATTGTGGATCATCTGGATCAGCAGGGAGCTGAATTCCATCTATACCATTTGCTTCTAAGTAAAAGACATATGCAGTTTTTCCTGAAGAGACATCCTTCGTAAGCTCATAATTTCCAAGCTGAAGGCTAAAGAGACCATATTCCGGTAAGAAATATGAATAATTAGATTCAGAAGTTTCCTCTGCATACAAAGGTTTTGCAAATTTGTTAAACAAACTAGAGCTATCATCTTCAGATGAAGATGTAATCTTTTCAAGAGCACTTAATGCAAGTGTCTGTTCTTCTTTATTTGATTCCCATCCTTCGTAACCAGGATCATAAGCTAAGGTTATACTTCCATCTAAGTTTGTTTTAATTTCAACTGGTGTAGATGCATTACTTGATTTAAAACCATCTACAATTAGTTGTGCTGTTTCAGCATCACATCCAGTTCCACTTATACATTCACTATACTTCTTCATGAAAGATGTGTAATTTTCTTTTATAGAATCAACTGTAACAAATCCTGTTTTGCTATACTTTTTGTAAGCAGTTTCATCAAAAGTCGTTGCAGAAAGAGGATATAGATTACTTGTCGATGCTTGATTGCCAGTACTACTATCATCCATAGCATCGTACGTATTCGTAGTTATAGGAACACCATCATCAGGAACTGCTACAAGCTTAATATCCTCAAGCCCAGATGTTGTTACAACAATATTACCCTTGGTTGATAGTGAGAAGCTGCTGCAAGATGTCTCTCCAAGAGATGTACAGAAAGACTTCTTCTCTTCCTCTGAAGCTGATTCAGACCAATCTTTCAACCATTCTTCAGTTAGTTCTCCTGTATAATATACTTGATTACCCTTCTTTTTGTAGCCTTCAACTGTTTGACCATCGAGAACAGCATCAACAGGATAAGCATTTGCAATAATTACATCTGCAAGAGCTTTTCTTTCCATAAAAGTCGTTTTCAACTCTTCCAGATTATCTTCGTTCAATGCACTTTTTATACTCTCTTGATTAAGAAGAGATGCACCTTCTGCATCTTCTACAAATTCATCAAAATTCTCATTTACTAATTTTACAAGATCAATTTCGACAGCAGAAATTGTTACTGAAGTGTTCACATTTCTCTTCAAGTCCTCTTTTATACTCTCCGACAAATACATAGTAGCATCAGCGATCTTAACATTATTGTAAGTTAAACTTACAACACCGTTAGAATCCATTTTAGCGGAAAAGTTTGTAGTCAATGATTTCTCAGACGATGAAGACGAAGGTGTAGTAACAACTGTTTCTGGATCTCCTTCTGTACCACCACCTCCTCCATGACCACCATCATCATCTGAACCTGCTACAACTTTTCCAGAAGAGCTAATATATGCATTACCCCCTCTAGAAGCAACCTCTTTAGCAGTAATACCATTACTTCCTCCTGCAATTGCACTCAAATTACCTGCAACAGTAACAGCATTTCCACCTAAACCAGCTTTTTCAAGTGTTGTTTGATTAACAACACCTCCTGTTTCTTGCTTTGCAATTGCCTTTACAACATTTCCATAACCCCAATTACCTACTTGAGATTTAAGCTCTGAAGTAGAGCAACTACCCATGTCACTATAGCTACATCCAGCTAAGGCATTAAAGACAAACTGATTTGCAAAACTTGAGACATCATTTTTTACATTCTCAACAACAATATCTGGGTATGCTCCATTGAAGTAACCAAAAATCCACTGATAATCATTCCCTAATTTGTAATTCATATACTGACCATTTGCGATAAACAAATCTTGTCCAGAAACCATACCAACCAGTTCTCCTGCTACAGTTCTTGTATAACTACCATCAAGATACCAGCCTCCATCGCGATTCGTGACAGATGAATAGGAGATAGACTCTTTTCCTTCCCTGTCGTTCTTAAACTTAACATAGACCAAAGAATCTTCTGTATAGTTACTTTCTTGATCAACTACCTTTCCAAATATTGGTATAGGTTCTTTTACATCATCCAAAACATAAAATGTTTTAGCAGAATCACTCTCTACACCCCAACTTAAATATCCATCACCCACTTTAAAATAGTACTCTTTTTCACTATCTAAATTCTTCAGAGTAACATGATGTGTATAGTATTTACCATAATCCTTTACATCAATATTCTCACAATCAAAGTTGTCTCCACTTACTACGAAGTCATCAGACATATCCTTTGCTGCTTCTGTATTGAAATCATCTACACACTTACTTTGTGCTCTTGCAAAATCTCTGTCATCAACAGCATCCTCTGAAGATATCCAACCTAAAGGTCCAGGTAATACGCTATCCGTATCTTTGTAATACACAACACCCTTCATTGGAGAATCTGTCACCCAAGATACAGTAAATGAACTATCTGTAATATTCGTAACCCTTACATTGTATGGCTTAAAGGCTATTGAAAGGTATGTTAAATACCCAGCATATCCAAGTAAACCTAAACCTGTAATTAACAATATTATCTTTGCAATTCTTCTTAATATGACCTGTGTCTTGAAACTCATACTGACCTCACCTGAAGTTATATATATACATCAAACAAAATAACAAGGAATATGTCAAATATGATGATATAATCAAGATATGCAGAAATTCTTTTTAAGACATAAATTAAGTGTTGATGATATATCATACCTTTCCGATTCGGACAGTAAGATTGTCATAGCTGAGCACAAATTAAATATCGAGGATCCAATCGAGGTAGAAACATACGAAAAAAAATATCTTGCACAGATTACAGATATCAAAAAGAATTCAGTTGAGATACAGATATTAGAAGATTTGGGAAAAAGAGAAATTGAATATGTACCAAGTATTACAATCATACAATCTTTGAGTAATGATTCTAAATTCAACTATTTCATAGAAAAGAGTGTAGAGATTGGTATTGAGAAGATTATACCTGTAGAATCTCAGTATTCTCTTAAATCAAAAGGTAAAGCTATTAGAGATTGGGGATACTGGAATAAACTTGTTAGAGATGCTACAGAGCAGTCTAGAAATATATTTCCTACAATAATTGAGAAGCCTATTCATATCAAAGAATTAAGCGAAGATATGTTAGAAGAGAATAGTATTAGGATTTGTTTAGCTACAGAAACTATAGATTTAAAGAGTTTAGAGGAAATAATATCAACATCAGATATTACAAAACCTGTATATATAGTTATTGGACCAGAGAGAGGATGGAATCCTTCTGATATAGAGATATTCAAGAATCTTGATTTCCAATTTATTAAATTAAAAGGTAACATACTAAGGACGGAGACAACAGGTCTAGTCATTGGAAGTATATTCAAATATATGAAAGGAGAAATATAATGAAAAAGAAAAAAAGGACAAATTTTAGACAAAAGAGAGAGAAATATACAAACAGAACTATTCCTGAAAAGTTTTACACGAAAGAGGATCTTTTTGTATCAAGACTTGCAAGTATTTTAATGATTCCTAAGTCTAGAGTAAAAGGAACTTTCTCCCAGAGAGCAATAACTACCATTAGACTCAATTCTTTAAGAGGAAACACAAACGAGACGAGAGATATTTTAGAGAAAAAGGGATATTTGCTTGAGGAAATACCATGGGCTAAAGATGTATATTTCGTAACAAACAGGGACAAGGCAGAGGTTTCTCAGACAGAAGAGTACAGAGAAGGACGATATTACATACAGAATCTTTCAAGTATATTGGCTACATTAGTGTTAGATCCCAAGGAGAATGAGCAAATTTTAGATATGTGTGCTGCTCCTGGAAGTAAGACTACACATATTGCTCAGGTTACTAAGAATAAAGCAAAAATACTTGCTAATGATTCTGACATATCGAGAGTATCTGCTATGGAGAGTGTTTTAGAGCAGTTTGGCGCAGAGAATGTTAAGAGTACTTTTAGTGATGCTAATGATTTTGGTAAGAAATATCCTGTATCATTCGACAAGGTTCTTCTTGATGCTCCATGTAGTGGAGAGGGAATGGTGTATTTCCAAGGTCCTAAGCCACTTAGATATTGGAATATGGATAAGATAAGGAGATGTATGTTTTCTCAGAGAGAACTAATCGTTTCTGCATTTAAGACTCTAAAGCATGGTAAATATATGATCTATTCTACATGTACATTAGAACCAGAAGAAAACGAGGGTATTGTTACACATCTTTTGGATATGTTCCCAAATGCAAAAGTAGAGAAGATCGATCTGATTGAGAAAAAAGAATTTGATGAATTCAGAGAGTATATCAAACCTGGTATAAAAAAATGGAGTGGTAATATTTATCACCCTACTGTTAAAAACTCTGTAAGAATCATCCCTAACAAGAAGATGATGGGCTTCTATATTGCCAAGATAGTAAAAGAGTAGAATTACTTCTTCTCTAACTTTTCCTTTACAAGAAGGATGTCAATTAGAGAGGGTTTCCCCTCTCTAAAATCGTCACAATATTACAAGAAAATATTACTCTCTTACTTCTTCTTTCTTTTCGTTAAGTGCTTTCATACTCAACTTTATTTTTCCTTGGTTATCAATACCAACAATTTTAACCTTGATGATATCTCCTTCATTGATATATTTTCTTACATCCTTAATGAATTCGCTTGATATCTCTGAGACATGAAGCAATCCTGCAACACCTGGTGCAATATCAACAAATCCACCATAAGGCATAATTGAAGCAACTTTACCTTCGTAGGTATCTCCTACTACTGGTACAAAGTTGTATCCTCCAATAGCTTTAGCTGCTGCATCGATAGCTTCTTTAGATGAACTATATATATTTACAGTACCATCTTCTTCTATCTCAATTTCTGCACCTGTAGTCTCAGAAAGCTCTCTGATATTTTTACCACCTGGACCAATTATTTCACCAATTTTGTCCTTAGGTACTTTTATCTGTACTACTCTTGGAGCATATTGTGACATTTCTGTTCTAGGCTCTGATATTGCTTCTTTCATTGTAGCCAACACCTTAAGTCTTGCTTCTTTAGATTGCTTGAATGTTTGTTTTACAATATCCATAGAAAGACCTTTTGTCTTAGTGTCCATCTGTACCGCAGTTATGCCTGATTCTGTACCTACTACTTTGAAATCCATATCTCCGTAGAAGTCTTCTACTCCTTGCATATCTGTAAGAACTTTAAACTCACCTTTCTCATCTGTAACCAAACCACAAGCAATACCTCCAACCATTGTTTTAATTGGGACTCCTGCAGCCATCAATGCCATCGTAGAACCACAAGCTGAAGCCATTGAACTAGATCCATTCTCACCTTGTATTTCACTCATTAAGAGTATTGTATATGGGAATTCTGCTTCAGAAGGTATTACTGGCCATACACCTTTCTCTGCTAACATTCCATGACCAATTGCTCTTCTACTTGGTACTAACTTAACTCTATCTGCGTCACCATATGCAAAAGGTAAATCATTGTAGAAATGCATGTATCTCTGTTCTCTTTCACCTTCCATATCATCTACTAATCTTACATCTCTTAAACTACCCAACGTAGCTATTGTTAATGTCTGAGTTACACCTCTAGTGAAAAGTGCAGATCCATGAACTCTAGGTAAAAGGTCTACTTCTGCAGCCATCTCCCTAATCTCATCAATCTTTCTTCCATCTACACGAATATTTTTCTCAAGAACTATTCTTCGAAGCATCTTCTTCTGAAGAATATCATATGCTTCATTCAAAGTTACTTTAGAGAATTTGCCCTCAAACTGCTTGTATATTTCATCTCTTGCAGCATTGTGAAGTTTTGAATCTCCAGACTCTAAATTCTTTTGAATCTTTTCTTCTCCTAAGAAGTCTTTTACTGCATTAATTGCATCTTCTGATGTCTCATAACCTACATATGCTTTTTCTTTCTTTTCAAGCTTTGAAAGGAAGCCCTCTTGAGCTTCAATCCATGGAGTCATCAATTTCAAAGATACTTCCATACTCTCAAGTACTTTTTCTTCATCTATTTGAAAACAACCAGCATCAATCATTGTGAAGAGTTTTCCATCACCTGCAACTACATAGTTCATCTTCTCTTCTTCAGATGTTAGATCTAGTGTTTTCAATGTATTAACAGGAGCATCATCCTTCAAACCAACTCTAACACCAGCTAAAGGACCTTCAAAAGGTACATTAGAATTTATCAAAGCTACAGAAACAGTATTTAATGCCAAAATCAATGGATCATTCTCACCATCAAAAGACATAACTGTAACTATTATGCTTACTTCATCTCTGTAATTATGAGGAAATCTTGGTCTTATTGCTCTATCAATCATTCTAGCTTTAAGTATTGCATCATCACTTGGGAACCTCTCTCTCTTTACGAATCTAGATCCACTAATCTTTCCTGAAGCATAGAATTTTTCTATGTATTCAACTGAAAGTGGGAAATAGTCTAGTTCACCATTGGAAGCCTTACTATTTACATTTACTGTAATAACAGTGTCGCCCATTCTTGCAAGAATTGATGATTGAGACTTAAGAGCAAGCTTACCTGTTTCAAGAGTACACTTCCTTCCATCTATCTCGAATTCATGTTTTATTTCTTTAAACAACATTATTTAATATATTTAATTTATTTACGATTTTAACCAAAACACAATATAGTGGTTAATCTATTTTAATTTGAAAGTTTTTACAAAGAAAGGGGTAAAAAGATATCTCTATATACCAAGCTTCTTGGCTAGTACATTATATCTTTCTTCTTCACTACTCTTTAGATACTGAATCAATCTTCTTCTTTTTCCAACCATACTCAAAAGACCTCTTCTTGAATGATTATCCTTTTTATGAGTTTTCAAGTGCTCAGTCAAGCTATCAATCTGTTGAGATAATAAAGCGATTTGAACTTCAGGAGAACCTGTATCACCCTCGTGGAGGGCAAATGTCTTCATTACTTCAGCTTTTTCTTCACTAGTTAGTGCCATATATATTATTAGGTTAACATCAAATATAGGTATTTACAAGGGATAATCCTTATGAAAATGTATACTATTGTATAATTAAAAATGTTATATGTCAAGTATTGCCCTTATCTCGAGACTTTATAGCAAAAGACCTGATCTCCCTCTTTTACTTCTATCTTATCGTTCAACTGGATTCCACACTCAAAACCAAGTTTCACCTCTGTAACTGTTTCTTTATTTATTCTCAATGTCTTAATTTTACTTTCTCCTACAATCTCATCCTTCCTTACTACATATACCTTACAATCTTTCTTTAAAAATCCTTTATCTACCTTAGAACCTAAGATACTGGTACCATCGGAGAGAGTAAAAATTGTTTTAACAGTTGCACTACCTATTTCTTCTTCTGACTCAGCTGGTAAAGACATAATTGTTACAGCTTCTTTCACCTCTTCTAAAAGCTTGTAGATAATATCGTATGTTTTTACTAAGATCCTTTTCTTTTTAGCATAATCTATCACACCTTTTTCAATTGTTACCTCAAAACCTAAAAGTATAGATTTTGATAGTTCTGCCATCTCAGCATCTTTCAAAGTAATACTTCCAACTCCTGATTTAACAATGTTAACTTTAAAACCATCTTCATCTATTTTTGCTAAGGAATTTTTAATAGCTTCCAAAGATCCTTCAGAGGAACTTTTAACTATAGCATTGAGATGACCACCTTCTTCTTGCTTTGAGCTAGAAAAGAAATCATTTAAATCAACTTCTTCATCTACTAATGACTTTTCTTTCTTTTCAAAGAGAGATCTTAAAAGTTTCTCGTTCTTTTCCTTCAAAATATATACTTCAGTTCCAAGTTCTAACAGAGTAGACAAACCAATTATCTTACCACCACAACCGCAATTCAAATCACATAGGTTTTGGCCTTCTTCAGTAATCATTCCTTTAATTTTCTCTAATACGAATTCTTCTCCTGCTTTGTATCCAAACCAACTTCCTTGACACATATCACCTTGTATTAATGCTACGGAAGAGATATTGCCTTTAAACTTGTCTTTAACAGATTCTAAAACAAAAGCTTTTGCAATAATTCCTTCTGGTAGATCTATCTCTTCTCTTAAACCATCAACTTCCGAAACTAAGGATATTAAATCAAGCAATTCATTGAGTCCTTTTCCAGTTTTTCCGGAAACTTCAATAACAGGAATGTTTCCACCATAACCTTCTAACTGAAGACCATTATTTACAACATCTCTCTTTACCTTGTCTAGATTAATATCTGGAAGATCACACTTATTTATTACAACAATTGGTTTAACTGAAGAATTCTTTATTATTTCAATAGATTCTTTTGTTTGAGGTTTTACTCCATCATCTGCAGCAACAACAAGAAGTACAATATCAGCAATACTTCCACCCCTTACTCTCATAAGGTCAAATGCTTCATGTCCAGGAGTATCTACAAATGTAATTTTTTTACCATTATCTAAATCTACTGTAAAGACAGAAACCTTTTGAGTAATCCCACCTACTTCACACTCTTGAACTTTACTCTTTCTAATATTGTCTAGAATTGTTGTTTTTCCGTGATCGACATGGCCTAAAATAGTAACAATAGGGACTCTATCACAAGTAACTGTGTTTCCAATTTCACCCTTTTTGTTGGTACTACTTTTAGACATTTTATTTTACTTTCGTATAAATTACTCTTCTTTTGATTCTTTTTCATCAGAAGCTTCTTCATTTTTTACTACTTCACCACCTGAACCAACAATATCAATTTTCAATCCTGTTAATTTCCAAGCTAGTCTTACATTCTGACCTTCTCTACCGATAGCAAGAGATAACTGATCAGAAGGTACTGTAACAGTTGCAGTATCCTCAACTATCTTAACATCCTCTATTTTTGCTGGACTTAATGCATTTGCAACAAATTTCTCAGGATCGTCATCCCACTCAATGATATCTATTTTTTCCTCACCTAGTTCATTCATGACATTTGCAATACGAATTCCTCTTTGACCAACACATGAACCAATTGGATCAACACCTGCTTGGTTTGAGACAACTGCCATTTTACTTCTAGAACCAGCTTCTCTCGCAACTGCTTTTACTTCTAAAACTCCTGATTCTATCTCTGGAACTTCTAATTTGAAAAGTTCAATTAAGAATTTTGGATCAGCTCTTGAAACAATCATCTGTGAATCTACTATTTCTTTTAACAATACCTTGTATCTATCACCCATTCTGTAGAATTCGTTTGATATTTGCTCTTCTGAAGGCATTATTGCTGTAGCTTTTCCTATTTCAAATATAACCTGCCCTTTTTGCATTCTTTGCATCAAAGCAGAGAACACCTCTCCAACCTTATCACTGTATTCACTAATAACTGCATCTTTCTCTGATTCTCTTATCTTTTGAAGGATAACCTGTTTTGCAGTTTGAGCTGCAATTCTTCCAAAATCCTCAGAAGGCATCTCGATTTGAATTGAGTCACCAACTTCAACATTTGGAGAAATAAATTCTGCTTCTGATATAGCTATTTCTAATTCATTGTCAGTAACTTTCTTTACAACTTCTTTAGTAGCGATTAGTTTGAACTCTCCTGTTTCTCTATTTAATTCAACTGAGAGGTTACTACCCAACTCTTCTTCCTTCTCTTCATTTGTAAATTTCTCTTTTTTGTATGCTACTAATATTGCAGATTCCAAAGCTTCAAAGATATCCTCTTTTTCAATTCCTCTTTCTGCTGAAATCTGATTTATTGCTGATATAAATTCTGATGTCATTGACATATTCAATATATGTATAAAATTTAAGTCAAAGTTATTCCTAAAAAAAAGGTGAGAATTCTATCCCACCCTTCTCTTTGTATAACTTTCAAGTCAAGTATAACATATATTGCATTACAATTCCAAACCAAGGATTACACTTTAGCCATCTCTTCCCACAGTTTTTTCTCCTTTGCATTCAACTTGTTTGGAATGAGGACTTCAATTCTTACATATTGGTCTCCTCTCTCACCTTGAGAGTTGAATATTGGGCAACCTTTTCCTTTTAATTTGAAGATTGTACCTGGTTGCGTACCTTTAGGTATTTTTAATTTTACAGATTCAAAGATAGTATCAACCTCTATTTCAGACCCTAATACAGCTATATGTGCAGGTATTTCTTGTGATGAATAGATATCACTTCCTCTTCTTTCAAATTTGTTTGATGCTTCTACCTCTATTTCTACATACAAATCTCCTACAGTACCTCCATTTCTTCCTGCATTTCCACCTCCTCTAAATCTTAAGACCATACCATCGTATGCTCCAGATGGAATCTTAATAGTTAAGCTTTCATCTTTAACTTTAACACCAGTACCTTTACAATCTTTGCAAGGATCTTCAACTACTTTGCCTGTACCATTACAATTAGAACAAGTAGCCATCACAGCCATTTGACCAAATATTGTATTTCTAACCTGTCTTTGCTGCCCTGATCCATGACATACTGGACACTCTTTTGTTTTTCCAGACTTGCTACCAGAGCCACTACAACTTTCACATCGATCTTCTCTTCTAATTTTGATTTTGTATTCACCACCTCTCATTGCTTCCTCGAAACTCAATCGAACTCTGTATTTAATATCACTTCCAACATCCTCTCTTTTCCCTCCATTTTGAGAAGAGAAACCAAATCCAAAATCATTACCTAAACCACCACCAAAAAAAGAGTTGAAAATATCTCCCATATCAAAAGGAGCTCCATTGAAATCAGAATAGCCACCAGAACCACCAGGATTAAATCCTGCAGTACCTGCATGTCCGTATTGATCGTATGCTGATCTTTTGCTCTCATCAGAGAGTACTTCATATGCTTCTTGTACCTCTTTAAATTTCTCTTCAGAATCAGCTTCCTTGTTTACATCTGGGTGGTATTTTTTTACAAGTTTTCTGTATGCTTTCTTTATCTCAGCACTACTTGCGCTTTTACCTACACCTAGAATTTCATAGTAATCTCTTTTTTCCATAGAGGAATAATTTTAGCAGACAAACGAGATATTTGCTACAGTGTAAATTAACTGTCATTCAAACAATTCAAGAAATCTGGTAATATCTTTGTATATGGACAACCAATGGAATGTAAAAATAGAAGATAATAACAAAGTAAAAAAGGTAAGAATATATACCTCTCTCATACTTGCAACAACTGGCCTCATAATTGTAGCAAGCCAAGTCCTTCCACTTGCGAAATCATATGTAGATGGAGTATTAGCACAAAAAAGAGTTGATATGAAAGTAGAACCAGTACCAGAATCATACAAAAAATACATTGAAGATGAATTTGCATATTACGACCCAGGCATGAGTTACTTTGCAAATCTCTCTCAGAAATTAGGTAATTTAGATCTTTCAAACCAATATACATACAATCCTCAAACAGGATCACAAATAGAGGTAAAGGTAGACAAAGAATATTCACAAAGTATGTATTTAGATATTGAGAGTATTGGTATCAAGAATATAAAGATAACTCCAAATGTAGAAAGTGAGAATGAATCTGTATATGACCAATATCTTAAAACAGGTGTAGCTCATTTCAAAGGAACACCTCTACCTGGAGATGGTGGTAATTCATTCATCTATGGACATAGTGCAATAGAATCATTTTTTAGCAATCACTCAAACAACCCGGAAACCATATTCTCTCGACTTGATGGTATAGATATTGGACAGAAAGTAATTGTAAAAAAAGATGATAAAGTATTAGAGTATATAGTTAGAAACAAGAAAATAGTATCACCAGATGACTTCACAATATTACAACCTGTAAATAACAAAGAAACAATAACAATGATGACCTGTTGGCCATTAGGAATTGGGACAAAAAGACTAATCATTGTTGCTGAAAGAAGAATATAAATTTTTTACTTACAATATTGATGAACGATAAAACAAAGAAAATCTTAATAATAGGTGGAATAGTCCTTTTTGTTTTAATGCTAATTACTGCTGTTTTTCTTTTCTTAAACAAAGACAAGGATACTGAGAGTACAACAAACAAGACTCTTGTATATTGGGGACTATGGGAACCAGCATCAGTAATGGAACCATTAATAGCTGAATTTGAAGCACAAAATCCAGGTGTAGATATACAATATTCCCAACAGAATTTTTCTAATTACGAATCAAGAATCTTTACAAGACTTGAGCAATCATCCAGCACATCAGAACCAGCTCCAGATATCTTTAGAATACATAACAGCTGGGTACCAAAATATTACAAATATCTTTCATCCTTGCCATCTTCAACAATGACAGCAAGTGAATATGCACAAACCTTCTACCCAACTGCCGTTGCAGATTTCACCGGTAAAGATGGAAATATATATGCAATACCATGGGAGATAGATGGATTGATGGTGTATTACAACAAGCAATTACTTTCAGAAGCAGGAGTAGAAACACCACCACAAGATTGGGATTCCTTCTTCGAATTAGCACAAAAGTTAACAAAGAAAGATTCTGCTGGCAAGATAACACAAGCTGGATTGGCAATGGGAACATCAAAAAATATTAAGCACTCAGCAGAAATACTCTCATTTTTACTACTACAAGAGGGTGCAGATATAATTGACGAGACAAGAACAACCGTTTCTCTCAACACACTAAAAGGTGTTAAGGTATTCCAAACATACACAAATCTAGCACAAGGAGAAAGTGCAATATGGTCATCAACATTACCTACAGATTTGGAAATGTTCTTCTCAGGGAAATTAGCAATGATGATTGGACCAAGCTGGAGAGCTTTCGACATTATAGAAGCAGCACCAACAATCGAGTTTGAGACTGCACCACTACCTCAATTGAAAGCAAATACAGAAACAGTTTACTATGCTACCTATTGGGGAGATGCTGTTAACAAAACATGTAGTAATCAAGCATTGGCTTGGAAATTTGTGAAATTCCTTTCAGAGAAAGAACAACAATTGAGTTTGTATTCAAATTCATCTAAGGTTAGAGCTTTTGGGGAACCTTACTCTCTAGTAGAATTGAATAGTAGTATGAAGGACAAGACATATGTTTCCGCTATTGCCGAAATGGCTCCAAATATGAAAGCATGGCAAATAGGTGATGAAACTTTTGTAAAATCTACACTAAACGAGATAGTTACAAATATATTAGAAAGTGGAATGGATATTAACGAAGCATTAAGAAAGGCTGAGACTGCTATAAATGAAAAACTTGCAGTAACTAATCAATAACCATTATTATATACAATGCCTAAAGGAAATGCCCCAAGAAAATCAGAGCAAAGAACAATCATAAATATATCTTTTTTTGTTCTTCTTTCAATACCGCTTGTTGTTTTTGGTCTTCTACAAGATAGCTTCGATACAAGGAATAAAGCATTCGATGAATTGGAGTTAAGTGATGAGAATCCATGTGTCATCTCATTACCACATGTAAATCCATACACTCTTGAAGTTGGCAAAACAATCACTATACAAGTAGATGCAAAGCTCTCAAATTCAGGCATCTCAGGATTAGAAATAACAGATTCAACAGGAGTTACAATACATCAAGAAACATACGAAAACACACCATTAGAAATAGGAACATCTTTTACATACACACCTGCGAAATCTGGAACAATTGATATCCTTGGAATGATAAAGAAAGCTGAAGGTGGAAGTTTAGCTTGTAAAATTAGTAGTCCTTACGATGTAAAAGGTTTAAGAGCGATATCAAACAATCTTTCCCCTGAATTCTCTTCAAATGCAACAAACTCAAAACCATCTCAAGATATAAAAACTGGGACAGTATATGAGTACACATTGACAGCTGAAGATGAAGACGGAGATAGAATTAACTACTTTTACTCTTTTACACCAAAAGCTGATTGGTTGAAGCCAACAATAGTAGAAGATGGTTCAAATGGTAAATTGACCATAAGATTCAAAGGAACTTCAGACAAAGCTGCAAGTTACTTAGCGAATGTATTCATACATGATGGATATAGTACACACTTAAGATCACAATCATGGGTCATAAGTGTAAGCCCAGCAGAAAATGACATTCCAATAATAAAGATAATAGATCCCGTTGAAAGCCTAAGAATCAATTCAGGAGATACATTTAAAACATCTTGGGAATCTTCAGATCTTAACCATATAACCAAATATCAGCTATTCATGGCTAAGAATCCTGCAGATGAGAGTTCATGGGTAACTGTAAACAATAATGTGCCATACAACCAAACATCATATACAATACCAACATCAAACCTTTCTTCAGGAACATACAAGCTAATTGCAAGAGCAATAGATAACAGAACTCCAGCAGGAGTTGGTACTGCTGTCTCTCCTGAAATTGTAATATCAAAAACAACTGATACTAAAGATGATAACGATGATGCAGTTGTAATGGAGATACCTCAAGTTACAAATATGTCACCTTCTTCTACAGATGAGATTACAAATACAAGAATAACAATAAAGGCAACAATAACAGCAAGTAATGAAGCCACTATTAACAGTGACACTATTTCATTCAAGATAGATGGTATTGAAATTTCAGACAAAATTAAAACAAACAAGATTTCAGATAGCGAATATACCTTAATTTATCAACCTCAAGAGGATTTAACCTCTGGAACTCATAAGGCAGAGATATATTTCAAAGACTCTGCAGAAAAAGAGATTACAAAAGGTTGGGATTTTACAATAGCAACAGCAGAGACAGAATCTTCTGATTCCTTCAATATCTTTGGCTATGCAATTGCAAAAAGAACAGTAATTATCATAGCAATAGGAATAGTAGCAATATCAGTAGCATTAGTCGCACCATTTGTAATTGCATCACTTTGGAAAGAAGACAAGAATTCTTCTTCTAACACAAAGTTACCGTCCTCTCTTCCATCTGAAGAAAATACATATATAGAAAGTAGCGAAATGCCTGAGGTGAAAGAAATGGTAGAAAGCAAAGCTGTAGAAGAAGTAGAAGAAGAAAAGGAAGATGTATGGGATACATTCTCTGTACCAACTCCTTCAAACGATGCTCCAGTAGAGCCAGAAATACCTTTACCTACTGTACAAGAAGAAATTCCAGTCACTGTACTTGAACCGATAGCATCAACAGATGATATCCAAGTAGTACAAGAGAATACTCCAGTAATACCTGAACCTGAGATTCCAGTAATAGAACCAGAACCACCCTTACCTACTGTAGAGGAAGAAATCCCTATAAAAGTACTAGAACCAATAGCATCAACAGGCGATATACCAGTAGTACAAGAGAATATACCTGCAACAACACCAGAAATAGTACCTCCAATTATGGACACCCCTGTGATACCAGAACCTGAGATTCCAGCAATTGAACAGTTACAAAGTATCAACGATCAGATAAAGCAGCAAATGGAAGAAACTCCAACAAATAGCACACCTCAGTAGAAATTGATATAATCTCACAATGAAAAAACTTTCATACATCGAGATTAGGCAAAAATATATAGATTTTTTCAAAAGAAATGGTCATCAAGAAATACCAAGTGCTTCTTTAGTACCTGAGAATGATCCATCTGTTCTTTTTGTTAATGCAGGCATGTTTCCATTAGTACCATTTCTACAAGGAGAGAAACATCCTAATGGTACAAGACTCGTAAATTCACAAAGATGCGTTAGGACTGGAGATATCGACGAAGTTGGAGACGCATACCACTATACAGCATTTAGCATGCTTGGAAATTGGTCGCTAAATGATTACTTCAAAGAAGAAGCTATTACAATGACTGTGAAATTCTTTGTTGAGGAATTAGAATTTGATATTAACAAAATATATGCAACAGTATTCATGGGAGATGAAACTTCTCCAAAGGACACAGAATCTATAGAGATATGGAAAAATATTTTTAAAGAATATGGCATAGATGCAAAGGTTGGAGAGAAGATATTAGAAAAAGGAAAAGATGATAACTGGTGGGAATTAACAACTGGTGGACCATGTGGACCAGATTCAGAAATATTCTATGAAATTAATGGTGATTTAGTAGAAATTGGAAACAACGTATTCATGGAATATCTTAAAGTTGGAAATGAATATAAAGACTTAGGAAGACACAATGTTGATTTTGGTGGTGGATTAGAAAGAATTACATGCATAAGCCAAGGTGTTGATAATTTCTATGAAACAGATATCTGTAAACCAATGTTCGATTTAGTTCAATCGCTTGGAACAAATGACACCTTAATATCTCAAAGAATAATTACAGACCATATCAAAGCTGCTACATGGATGATTATGGATGGTGTTGAACCAAGTAGAACACAACAGGGGTATATTTTAAGAAGACTAATAAGAAGAGCAATAAGGCATGGAAGAAAACTAGGAATAGATGGATTATTTACGAGAAAAGTTGGAGATATAGCTATTAAACAATTCTCCCCTATCTGGAACAAATTAGAAACAGACAAAGAAAGAATATTAACAATCCTCGAAGAAGAGGAAAAAAAATTTAGTAAAACTTTAGAGAATGGATTAAGAGAACTAGATAAAAGATTTTCCTCCAAAGGACTAATCACTGGATCCGATGCCTTCCAACTATACGAAACATACGGATTACCACTAGAATTAACAGAAGAGATACTAAGAGAAAAAGAAACCTCTATTCAAAACAAAGACGAATTTTATGCATCTGAAAAAGGGCATCAGGAAAAATCTCGTACATCTTCTGCAGGTATGTTCAAAGGTGGACTTGCAGATACCTCAGATATGTCTACGAAATACCATACTACAACGCACCTACTCCTTAGAGCCCTAAGAGAAGTACTTGGAGACCATGTATATCAAAAAGGAAGTAATATTACTCCAGAAAGATTAAGATTTGATTTCCCAAGTGAAAACAAACTTACAGAAGAACAAATATCACAAGTAGAAAAAATAGTTAATGAACAAATACAAAAAGAATTACCAGTATACTTTGAAGAAATGAACAAAGAACAAGCTTTAAAACTTGTACCATTTGCAGCATTCTCAGAAAAATACGGAAATATCGTAAAAGTCTACTATATTGGAGAGAAAAACAACCCATACTCGATAGAAATTTGTAATGGTCCCCATGTAAACAACACATCCGAACTTGGAATATTCAAAATAACAAAACAGGAAAATGTTGGCTCTGGAATTAAAAGGGTAAAAGCAATATTACAATAAATATATGATTAACTATCCAATACTTGCAATTGACTACGGCGACAAACATTTTGGCCTCTCATATAGCGACTTCAATGGTAAAATAGCCTCTCCACTCAATGTAATCTCCATTTCAAAAAACAGAGATATCAATAACATTATTGATGAAATTTTAGAAATAGCTACTGAATACAGAATTAAGACAATACTAGTAGGAATGCCACAAAAATTTAAAGAAAGTCACAAAAAAACAGAAGAAAAAATAGAGAAATTCATAAAAAAAATAAAAGAGAAAACAGAAATACCCATCATGACACACGATGAGAGCTTTTCTACAATTTCAGCACAGAATATGTTAACATCTTCTGGTCAGTCCATTAAAAGAACAAGAGGAAAAATAGATAGCATTGCAGCTACGGTCTTTCTACAAGAATTCTTAAATTCAAAACAAACAAACAGTGAACAGTAATAAGCCCAAAATACTTAGTAAATTCTTTTTACTCCTTTTTCTCCTCTTCCTTGCAGGAGGAATATTTTTAAAACTAAACTATGATGCTTCCTTAAAAAGACAAAATAGTGAAAATTCCGAGAAAATACTTTTTGAAATAAAATCTGGAGAAAGCGTAGACAGTATTCTCACTAACCTAATTGAGAAAGGGATACTTAGAGAAAACTACAGATACTATACAAAATTCTATCTTAAGATAAACAATCTCTCACCTAAACTACAAGCAGGAGTATATGAATTACCTCTCAATTTAAACATAATTGAATTAATACAAACTCTTCAAAATGGAAAGAACCAAGATGTTTGGGTAACTATTCCAGAAGGCTTGAGAAAAGATGAAATTGCAGAAATTCTTGAAGAAGAATTAACAGAAAATAGTAATTCTAAATTTCTTAAAAGTGATTTCCTAGATTTAACTACTGATTCAACATACATTAGTACATTAGGCTTAATTCAAGGTATCCCAGATCTTGAAGGTTTCCTCTTCCCTGATAAATATGCATTTCCTCTCGATTCAACAGCTGAAACTGTAATTGAAAAAATGGTAGACAATTTTAAAAACAGAATAGGAAATGATTACACATACCAAGATATTGTATTAGCCAGTATTGTCGAGAGAGAAGGAAATAATGCAACAGACAAACCAGTAATTGCAGGTATCATAATTAAAAGATTTAACGAAGGTTGGTTATTACAAACAGATGCAACCCTACTTTACCCAGTTAAAGATTGGAAACATGTCATTACAGTCACAGACAAAGAAGATGACAATCCTTACAATACATATAAAAAGATTGGACTTCCTCCTACCCCTATATGTAATCCAGGATTAGAATCTGTAAAAGCTGTACAAAATCCAACAGAATCAGATTACTATTACTACATTCATGACAATGATGGTAATCCACACTATGGAAGAAATCTCGAAGAACATAATAGTAATGTAGCAAAATATCTTAGATAATTTTTTACTCCTGCCCCATGACAATTAAAATGGATATGAAAGACAAGAATCTATCTAAGATAGAGAAAGTAGAAACAACAAAACCAAAAGAAAATATTGAGAAACCAAAGAAGAAATTCAATTACAAAAAACTAATCATAATATCCATAATAGTTCTTGTTCTCTGTGGATTAGGATTTTTGGTATACAAAGGGTATGTTCTTTCAAAAGGCATAGGATTTAAGTTTGATTCCAGTTCTTTCCTTAATCAGGATGAACCAGAATTAAAAAAAGATTCTTCAGGACAATATACAAATGCTCTCATCGTTGGAATAGACACTAGAGAATCAGGTGAAGAACATAGTACAGATACAATTATTTTGCTTTCATACAATCACACTACAAACAAAGCATTGATGCTTTCGATCCCAAGAGATTTTAATGTTGAAATAGGCGAAAATACAAAATGGTTTTCAAGAATTAATGCTGTGTATGCAAATGCAGAAAACGAAAAAGAGGGAACTGGCTTAAAAGCACTTAAAAAAACTGTAGAAGAAGTTACAGATATGGAAATACAGTATTACGGAATGGTAGATCTTAAAGGATTTACAAAAGTTGTAGATGCAGTAGGTGGCATTGATGTTAATGTAGAAAACAGTTTTACTGATTACTCATATCCAATTGGTAAGTCATACAAGACTGTAAGTTTCAAAGCTGGTCCACAAACAATGGATGGTACAACAGCTTTAGAATATGCAAGATCAAGACATTCACAACAAAACAATGAAGGCTCAGATTATGCAAGAGCTAGAAGACAACAAAAAGTCATAGTTGCACTAAAAGATAAAGTGCTAAGCAGCGAAACATTAACAGATCCAAGAAAAATATTGGAAATAATAACTTCGTTAGCAAAAAATATTAAGGTCTCTGAATTTACATTGAATGATATAGAAGCAGGACTTAATTTAGCAAACAAATTCAATGAAGAAAATGGAAACATATACTCTTTCGTTTTAGATCCAACTAGTGGCAACTATTCATTAGTTGAGGTTAAATCAACAGAACCATATGCAATTGGACCAAAAGAAGGATATGGAATATACACAAATATTCAGAAATATATTAAACAAATCATTGAAGAACCGGCTCTCTATTCAGAAAAACCAAACATATATGTATATGATACAGGATTAGGATACAAAGCAGTTCAAGAAAAGATAATAGAAATGAAGAAAGAATATCCATATACAAACATTACTTTCAATGGGACACTCTTTAAGGACAAAGAAGGAACTGCTGTATATTCAAATACAGAAGATTTTCCAAATAGTGTAGAAACATTAGCAAAATACTTAAATACTGACCAAAAAACAAAACCTGAATATATTACTACAAAAGTAGGCAATGGTGGTGTTACAATATTACTAGGAAAAGAGATTCAATTAGAAGAGGAATAAAAGTGGAATACAAACTTTACCATGGGAATTCTGCATACCTCTCTTTAGAGAGAGTGCATTCCCATATAAAAGAGATACAATCAAAAGAATCAAGCATAGAAGTAATATTTTACGATGCAGACAATTTTGATCCTGCCAAATTAATAGACATTCTTTCCTCTCAAAATCTTTTTTCTCCGAAAAGAGTTTTAGTATTTAAGAGATTAAATAAAAACAAGAAAAAAGACACAATATTAAAAGATTTAGAAATCATATTAAGCAATGAGAATAATCCTGACACAATAATATTCTGGGAAGACCAAAAAGTAAAAGCGAATACAAAATACTTCAAGCTATTTAAGAAAAATACAGAAGAAACAGATGAGTTAAACAAGAGATCTTTTATGCCATGGTTAAAAGAAAGATTAAAAGAAGCTGGTTTGAAGATTGAGCCAGAAGCATTAAAGACATTAGCAATAAGAACAAATTTTAATCCTGAAAGATGTTTAAATGAAATAGATAAATTTTTGTTAAACGAGAAAGACAAGGTAATAACACTTGAAGATGTAAATGCCTTAATTACAGATACCTTAGAAGAAAGTATCTGGGCTTTAATTGATGCTATTAATCAAGGGAACAAAGCAAGAAGTCTTGATATTCTCGAGAACCTTCAAAGACAAGCTGTTGATCCAAACTATACAATATCCATGCTAGCAAGAAATATACGAATGGTAACCCTTACAAAACATCTAATTGAGAATAATCATTCATACAGAGACATAGCTTCTCTAATAAAAGTACCGCCATTTCTTGTTCCAAACCTAATAAGCACAGCCAAAAACTACAAAGAAGAAAAACTGAAAACTATATATATAAAACTTTCCAACCTAGATTTCCAAATAAAAACTGGACAAATTAATGGAAATTTAGGACTAACATTAATATGCCCCTACCTTTAAAAAGTATATGTTGACACTGTATCTGTATTAACTTAAACTTTGTATTAGCAATAATCTTAAAATTGTGACTGCCACTAATGGATGAAGTAAGAAGAGTAACGACAACAAGAACACCAAAAAAAATCACAACGATTTTAATAGCAATAGTAGGATTTCTAGGTATAGTCCTCATTGGTGTTGCAATATACTTTTACACAATTAGAGATACAGACGATGGAGATAAAACTAACACAAAAACTTGTGGCTGTTACTATATAGACCCTGCAGTAATATCCGAATGTACTGATCCTAGAAGAGGATTTATGTTTGAAACAGTTACAGTATCAGAAGACCAAACATGTAAAACAGCCTGCTCTACTAGCAAGCTTTCAACAAATCTTTTAAAAAGCCAAACACAACAAGATCTCTTCCAAATATGTCAATTACAAACTATACAAGATACAAGATGTACTGAAATGATTGTAAAAGACAAGGATGGTAAGATCGTAACTGGCAAAATATCTACAGATGATGAAATAACGATAGAAGCAAAATTTGATAAAGAATATACAGATTATTCATTCACAATAAATAACGAGCCTGTAGAACCTGATGTGATATCTCCTGACAAACTAACAATAAAGAAGACATTAACAACATTCGATTCTTCATCCTTAAACATAGTCGCTACAGGAAAAGATAGCAATATGGAGCAAATTAATGCTCCAGTTTGTAGAAGATTAATTGAAGTAGATCAAGAGGGTTCTTCTAATGTAAATGAGATGCAGATACAAACAAAGACAGCAAACAAAGTATTTAAGCTCTCTAAAATTACAGTTAAAGCAGGTAACCTAAAAGAAGATTCAGATATAACACTACTCTTCTCATTCAGTAAAAACTATCCAAATATAACTATGAAGGATGGATTTACACTAGATACAACAAAAGGCGAGATTACAATATTGGAACAAGATCTCTATGAAGCTGATAACTTTACAACTGATACTAGTTTCTCTCAATTAAATGAATTTGAGGGAGAATTAAAAGTTACAGTTGATGTAAAAGATAGCAACAATTCAATAGGAACAACAACAACAGCCGTTGTATTCCCTACAAAAGAATCACTCGAAGAAGGAGAAACAACAACAACAGAAGAATCTAATTTCACTGTAAAAAAGGGTGGAAACCTAGAATGTGTTGAAAGAGTAAGTCCAAACAATACTGTACTCTTTACAATCACAACAACAAACAACAGTACAAAAGCTCAAGTAGTGTCTTCTGTAAAAGATAAATTACCTCTAGGATTCGCATATGTACAAGGAACAACAAAATTAAACGGAGTTGTAATAAATGATAATGACTATGTAAAAGTAACAGATGTTGGAGAAACAAAAGAGATAGTATGGAGCAAGACTGATGGATGGAGTTTAGATAGTGGGAAGTCGTTAGTAATTGTATTCCAAGCATCAGTAGGAGCAAGTGCTTTGACTGGTTCAAATCAAAATGAAGCAATAATAACACCAGTTGAAATACCTAAAGATCCATCAACATTAAGAACCGAATACATCATAAATGTACAACAAGATTGTGAGAATCAAACAACCCCTACTACACCTACGACTCCTACAACACCATCGACACCTCAGACAGGAATATTCGATACAACTGTAGGAAGAATTATGCTTGGATTGTTCATACTCTCAGCAGGTTGGTACATATACAACAAACCTTTTGGAAAAGTTGTAGTAACAAAATTCGTAAACTCTGGAGCATATAAATCAGCAGAGATACTCTCTTGGAAAGTATTTAACCCAAAGAAGTACTTCGAAGAGAAGACAATAAGCAAATTAAAAAGGAAATCCTAAAGGTTTTTAAGAGAAAATTCTAAAGGGACACCGTTATTACCATATGTCTGATTATCTGAATTGATTAAGAAAAAGTATTTTTCTGAAGAAGAAATTTTCTCAATTTCAACTGAATGCTCTTTAGATTTGGAATTTGAATCAACACCAATCATTTCCATACTTTTTTGATCTAAACCATACTGAACAAAACCAAAACACTTTGCTTTTGTTACCCATGTAATCTTTATAGAATAATCTTTACTCCCCTTCTCTAAAAAAACGTTGTAAGGGACACAATCGACCTTACTAGAACCAAACATATCAAACCCAGAAACATTCTTAGTAACAAGCAAAACAGCTGACACAGATATCAGTAATAGAGAAAATATTCCTAAAAACATAAAGATTTTTATTTTCATTCGACTATTCTACTAAAATATACCCTTCTTTTGTAGAAGAATTCTTTCCGTCAGATACTTTCAGAGACACCTTGTATGTACCTTTATCATCTTCAGAAGGTGTTCCTACCAAGCTATTATCCTCTAAAAACAACCAAGAAGGACCTTCCAGAAGAGAAATGTCCAAATCTTCAAAATCGGAGTCTGAGTCAGAAATATTTATAAGAAACAAATACTCCTCTCCGATATAAGCAGAAACTGGAGCTGTATTAACTATATATGGAACTCCAACAATATCTACCTCTCCCTTTACATTCTCCTCTTCTAAAACTTCTTTCCTCTTATTTACAAAAATGAAAACGATAGAAAAAACAAAGATCAAAGATACTAAAAAAATACTCATTAAAATCTTTGTCTTTTTCTCCTTTAACATACAAAAAGTTTAACATAAATAAATATGTTTACAAACAAAGGAAGAATATATATAATAGCCTGATTTACAACACATTATATTTTAAGTTACCATAATGCCAAATTTAAAAACATCAATAAAAGATTTAAGACAAAACGAGAGAAGAAAAGTCGTTAATGACAGACTTCGAAACAGAGTAAAAAAGAGTATCAAAAAACAAGCTACTTTGTTAAAAGAAAATGCAATTGCAGAAGGAGAGAAGAATTTGAGAAACATTTACAAAGTCTTAGACAAAGCAGCAAAAAAGAATATAATAAAGAAAGGTAAGGCAGACAGAATAAAATCCCGCCTTACACGAAATTTAAACAAACTGCCAAAAGATAATGTCAAAACTGTTAAGAAGAGCACTTAAAATATCTCTCTGGCCAGCATTCTTAATGATCCTGGCTAAACTCTTAGGAATAGTAATCGTAGGAATGGTCTATGACCTAGAGTTCTTTATTGATAACAATATCAATGGTATTTACTCTGTACAAATATACTTTACTGATTTCAATACAACTATATTTGTAAATTCAATATCAAACTTAGTTATGCTTGGATTCCTTGCGATACCAACATTCTACTTCATAATCAAAACTTCAATATATCAATCCTCTCTTCAAAATCCTAAAACGATTGTAAAGATAACAAAATTGAATATCTTAAATTGGATAACAAAGAAAGATACTTCATTCCTCTTGATCTTTCTATGGACATCTTTCTTAACACTTACATCTGGAATCGTAATACTTCAAACAATACAAGGTAATTGCTATACATGGGTGGGAATAGTAGCTGGTGTAATCTCCTTACTAAGCATATGGGGAACTATAAAGACATTCGAATTAGAAACTGATAATATATACCCAAGAGATAATCGATATTACTAATATGCCTAATAGGAAAGAAACTGCAAAAAAGATATTCCTTCAAGTCTTAGAGCCATTCGCTCTTGGTTTGCTTGCACTTCTTTTCATAATTCCTAGCATTACAGTTTTCAATCTTTCCCCAATAACAAAACAGCTTGAAAAACTAAATATTTTAGGAGTAACAACAGAAAATAACATTTCAATATCTTTAGTAGAAGGAAAACACAACATATTCACATCTGAAGTTCTAAACAAGTTAGAGAGTGGATACGAGTATTCTGTAAATATAAACAAGAGAGAAGCAGATAGCTACTCAAAACCAATATTGAAGATAGAGAACAATAACAATGAATCAAAAGTTCTTCTTTTCTATGGTCAAACAGCTTCAAATATTAGGTCAAACATATATTTAAAGATGGGAGACGAAACATACAAATTACAAGATGATAAGGGTTTTGCATACAATCAAGAGATAAAATTAGAACCTAATAAAGAAACTGTTATGTTCTTGGTGGTTGAGAATTTCTCAAACATTCAATTCACTGAGAGTTTTAGTATGAACATCTCAGAGAAAACTAACCTCTAATCCTATAATTCCTCCCTCTATTAAGATATAATTGCCCTATGCAAGAAGGTACTCCCTTAAATAAAATTCGCAATTTCTCAATAATTGCACATATAGATCATGGTAAATCTACATTAGCAGATAGAATGCTAGAGGCTGCACATACAGACCTTTCTAGAGACAAAAGAAAAGAAAGAGTCTTGGATAGATTAGATTTAGAACAAGAAAAAGGTATTACAATTAAATTACAGGCTTGCAAGATGGAATGGAAAGGATATCAATTGAATTTAATTGATACTCCAGGACATGTAGACTTTTCCTATGAGGTTTCAAGATCATTAGCAGCTTGCGAATCTGCAATACTTCTTGTTGATGCAAGTCAGGGTATTCAAGCACAAACAATATCAAATACTAGAAAAGCATTAGATTTAGGATTAAAGTTAATCCCTATTCTAAACAAAATTGATCTACCAAATATAAATATTGAAGAGAGAGAAAAGGAAATAGAGTCTCTTTTAGGTTTTTCAAAAGACGAAATCATAAAGGTTTCTGCAAAAACAGGAGAAAATGTTGAGACTTTACTTGATGCAATAATAGAGAGAACTCCTGCACCTACTGGCGATTTAAACAATCCCCTTAAAGCATTAGTTTTCGACTCCTTTTACGATGAACATAGAGGTGTCGTTATTGCCATAAGACTATTTGAAGGAAGCATTGAATATGTACCTGGGAAAAGTTCTGATTTACATATCTTACAAAGAAAACAATCATTTAAACCAACAGAGATTGGTATATTTTCACCAAATCTCAGAGAAACTACATATTTACATGCTGGAGAAGTTGGATATATCGCTACTGGATTGAAGGATATTAGCTACTTTACAGTTGGAGACACGGTGGCAGATTCAATGAAAACTGAGCCTTTGCCAGGATACGAAATCCCTAAGCCAAATATGTTTGCAACTTTTTTTCCTACAAATCCAGAAAAATACGAGGATTTGAGAATAGCATTAACAAAGCTTTCTCTTAATGATGCCTCTCTTTCATTTACAGATCAGAGATCTAATTTATTAGGTTCTGGTTTTAGATGTGGTTTTTTAGGTCTTTTGCATATGGACATTATTCAAGAAAGACTGGAAAGAGAATATGATGTAGAACTGATTGTAACAGCCCCTACCGTCGAGTATATGGTTACGAAGACAGATGGGAAGGAATTGATAATCCAGACACCACAGGAGCTTCCAGACCCTTCTGGGATAAAAGAAATAAGGGAGCCGTGGGTAAGAACAAAGATATTAACTCCAGACAAATATATTGGAGATATTATGAAATTATGCCAACTGAAAAGAGGACAGTATGTGAATACAATATACTTAAGCAACAAGAGACCTGATATTCAACTTAAAGAACAATATATCGTACTTGAATACGATATGCCTTTGGCTTCTTTAATCTCAAATTATTTTGACTTGCTAAAGAATATTTCTAGTGGATATGCTTCGATGGAATACGAATTCATTGATTATTTCCCTTCAGATATTGTGAAAGTCTCTATACTTGTTAATCATGAGGATATTTCTGTTTTAAATTTCTTGGATGTAAGAGATGAAGCTAGATTAAAGGCTGTAAAACTTCTAGAAGAAATGAAGAAGGTAATACCAAGGCAACAATTCCCTATTCCACTTCAGGCATCTATCGGTGCAAAGATAATAGCTAGAGAAGATGTTAGTGCATTTAGAAAAGATGTTACTGCAAAACTGTATGGTGGTGATTATTCTAGAAAAAAGAAGTTACTGGAAAAACAGAAGAAGGGAAAGAAGAGATTGAAACAAATTGGACAGGTAAGTATACCTCAAGAAGCATTTTTAGCAATTTTAAAGACATAGCATGATCAAGAGATTAAAGCTTACAAACTTTAGACAGTTTAAAAAGTTGGAACTCAATTTTGAGAAAGATATCATAGTATTACATGGGAATAATGCTATTGGAAAAAGTACCATACTGGAAGCAATATCTTTAATTACAAATGGTTGTTCTCCTTGGGCAAGTAGTGATGAATTCATTAAAAACGAACAAAGTGAAGAAGAAAAATACACAAGAATTGAAATGGATACGGAAGAGAATACATATTCATTCTTTAAAGGAAAAACAAAAAAAGAATTGAAGATAGACGGACAGAAAACAACTCCAAAAAAATTCTTTCGGAACAATGCATCATCCATATTCAACCCTGAACAAATTGAGATATTGATGATATCCTCTAGTAAAAGAAGAAACTTCCTTGATGACACAATAGTCATTTTAGATTATGGATATATCGATGTGCTTAAGGCATTTAACAAGGTTCTGAGACAGCGAAATGCATATCTTAAAAAATTATCTAAAAACTTTTACGAGAAAGGCATTATTGCTAGAAATGATCCACAGCTAAACTTTTGGACAAATGAGTTTCTTTCTGTATCAAATACAATACAAGAGAAAAGAATTGCTTTTGTAAATTCTCTTGGCCATAGAGACTTTAAATTGGAGTATGTAAAATCCAACAAAGAGATATCGTTGGAAGAATGTGTGGAGGATTCAAAAAAAAGAGATATTGCTACTGGATATACAAACATAGGACCTCATAGAGATGATTGGGAATTAATAAATGGGAAAAATATTAAAAGATATGGATCAAGAGGTGAAAAGAGATTGGCAATTGGGCAACTGATTTTTAAAGTACAAGAGGTAGTTAAGAATGAATTGGGAAGTTACCCTACTCTTTTGCTTGACGATATTTCTTCAGAGTTAGACAAAGAAAATACTTCTTTGATTTTTGGAAAGGAGAATTTAGAGAAACAACAAACTTTTATTACAGTAATCAATTACAAGGATATTCCAAAAGACATCTTGAAGAATGCTCAATTGATTGATTTAAACCTTTTTAAGTAGTTATTTACTATATTCTCTTTGTGTTGTGTACTAAAAAATTCTATTTTACCCTCTTTTGAATTTTTCTTAAGTCTTTCAATTTCAGGTTTATGGCTTGAGAGAAGCATGAATGATATCTGCATAAAGAAAGCAATTGAATTTAATATTGAAAAAAATGATAGTTTTCTTTTCATATTAGTATTCCTAGTTAAAAGCAATTCTTTCTTTACACCATATGTATCTTTCAACCAAGGATTTTTTGAATATATGTATGTTAGATATTTTTCACTATATATTGGTTTCATATACATAAGCTCATGGAAGTTGAATATATCATCTTGAAATTTGAGATCTCGTTCTTCAGATATTAAGTTTATACAAAGTTTGTCTTTTACATTTGCATCTCTTTTTGTACGAATATTTTTATGAAAGATATTTCTCAAAGAGATTATTCCCCTGTATAGCCACATTGTGTCATTCTTTACTACAACAAAGATATCAATATCATCATCTTCCTTTGCAAATCCGGCTGCAACAGAACCAGATATACAAATACATTTGACCCAATTAAGTACAAGAAGGTTTGGAATATTTTGCTTTGCAATAGTTGTCTTCTTTTCAACATTAGGATTTACTTCCGATTTTGTTAATTTTGTATTTAATTCTTTAAGAAATTTCTTACCCCAAATTCTTTTTGCATCATCTGAAGAAACTTTTAAACCCATCAAAGATTTAAATTGGATTAAATTTTCAAGACTTTTACTACTGTCTACCATACTTCTATTATACTACTAAAACTTTCTTCAATATTTTGGTAAACTTTTACTAGTAAAAATAGTAAAATCTGCCTATGAGACAACATGCGATTCCTCAAAATGTATTGGATGTGGAATTTAAACTTTTTACAAAGTTCACATTAAAAGAGTTTGCCTATTTGGCCTTGGGGATTGGTTTCGGTGGATTAATGATATATTTGACTGTAGACAAGGCAATTCCAGCTATATTGGGAATTCCCGTTTTCTTTCTTTCATCTGTTTCTGGAATATTTCTTGGTTTAGTCCCTATTAATGATCAAGATGCAGACAAATTCATACAAAGCTATATGACTGCTATAAATAATCCTACACAAAGGGCATGGCTAAACAAAAAGATGAAAGCAGATAGAATCAAGCCTGCAATGAAACCAAATGAAGAAGGAAAGTTAGTATCAAAGGATGTTAAGGTGGAGAAACCTAAGATCATTGGTGCAACTTTTGTAAATACTCTCGAAGAAGAAGAGATTGAAAATAGTAAGAACGATATTCAAAAAGATGAAAGCCAAGAGATTGTACCTACTTTAGATCCAAATAATATAGTAATAACGGATGATAATATTGCAAACTTTCAATTCAATATAAATAGTGTTGATCGTTTACCTGGAAATATAAATGTATGGCTTTGTACAAAAGACTTAAAGCCAATACCTAATACAATAGTATATTTGAAAACAAAAGATGATAAAATGCTCTATGCAAATAAGACAGGACCAAATGGATACTTTCTAACTAATAAAGTTTGGGATCCTGGTGTATATGTTTTGAATTTTGAGCATCCACAATATAAATTCCCAAGAGTAGAAATGCTTTTGACTAAGAAAGATAATAAATTACCTATTAAGATTAATTCTATTTAGGATGGATAAGAATGCGAGAGCAAGAACAACTTCATCAACTCAAGAGCATTTAGCTTTCAGGGATATTGTCGACGATTTGGTAGTCAACAAAAACGGTACTGTTTCAATGATTATTCAAACTTCAGCTATCAACTTCGATCTTTTAGCAGAATACGAGCAAGATAGTAAGATATATGCATTTGCAGGTCTTTTGAATTCTTTAAATTTCAGGATTCAGATTCTCATTAGAACAAAAAGGATAGATATCACAAACTATATTGACTATTTAAAAAAGCAAAAAGAGCAACCAATGAGTGAGGGTTTAAAGAAACAGCTCGATATATATACAGTATTTGTACAGAATCTCATAGTTGAGAATGATGTTTTAGACAAGAGTTTCTTCTTAGTAATTCCATATAGCCCAGCATTACAATTACCAGGATCAAATCTTTTTGATGCAAAGAAGAACAAGGAGGAACAAGTAAAATACCAACAGATGCAAACAGATCAGCTTGTTGAAAAAGCAAAGCTTTTTCTGTACCCAAAGAGAGATCATGTCCTTAAACAGCTTAGTCGAATGGGACTTTTTGGTCACCAGCTTACTACAAAAGAGTTAATAACAGAGTTTTATGCTATATATAATCCTGAGGAATAAGAATGGAAGATTTAAACAAGAATTATAACAGAAGTTTTGAAGATAGCACTGCAAAGATGCTAAAGGAGTCAGAAGCTAAGTTCCAAACAAAGGGAGAGAAGTATGCACAATTTAGAGAGACTATAGAAAAAGAGATTGGTTCTGTAGAGAAAGGAGATGAGAACGATAGCAGGAATAGATATTTCGATCCTTTAGCAGTTGAGGAAGAAGAGAAGAAAAAGAAGAGTTTGGCTGAAATGATATTGCAGAATTTAAAAGACATTTTAGGTGGTAAAAAGAAAAAGGAAGAGAAAAAGATAGAAGAAGAACAAAATCTTCAGGATAGTTTAAATTCAGAAGATCCTGCAGAGATGTCTGTACAGGATATAATTGCCCCTATCGATTTGGAAGTAGATTTCAATCATTTACAAATGGGCAATTACTACTTTAAGACTCTTTTTGTAAGTGGATATCCAAGATTTGTTGGTCCAAACTGGTTGTCACCAATAATCAATTTTGAACACTCCTTAAGAATTAGTACCTTCTACTACCCTGTTGATTCAAAATCAATATTAGACAAACTTAAAAAGAAGATTGGAGAGATGGAAGCTTCCCTTTATGCACAAATGGAGGAAAGAAAAGTTGTAGACCCTTCTTTGAAGGTCGCACTTTCTGATGCACAACAATTACAAGATTCAATCGCAGAAGGAACAGAGAAATTCTTCCACTTTTCTATGTACATAAATATATATGCTGAAGACAAAGAACTTCTTGAGAAATATACAAGAAATGTAATATCTACACTTGCAGCAATCAATGTAACTGCAAAGCCTACCACCCTCCAACAAGAACCTGGCTTTATTAGTACTCAACCACTTGGGATAGACAATCTGTATATTACAAGAAATATGGATACGACATCTTTGGCCACCACATTCCCATTTGTAACTTCAGAGTTAACAATGGATCATGGAATTATGTACGGTATAAATATGCACAACAGGAGTTTAGTTATCTTTGATAGGTTTGAATTAGAGAATGCAAATACAGTTGTATTTGCAAAATCTGGTGCTGGTAAGAGTTATTTTGTAAAACTAGAGGCAGTAAGAAGTCTTATGCTTGGTACAGAAATCATTATCATTGATCCAGAAAGAGAATACGAAGATTTGTCTCAAGCTGTGAACGGAGCATATATTTCATTCTCACAAGACAAAGGAAACAAAATGAATCCATTTGAACTCGCTGGAGTCTCAGAAGAAGGAGATGATGAGTTAAGAATGAAAATGTTGTCTTTACAAGGATTCTTTAGAGTCCTGTACGGTGACATAAATAGTATAGAAGGATCTATTCTTGATAAAGCATTAATCCTCACCTACCGTGAGAAAGGTATAACTTTTGATCCTACAACTCAGACTAAACAACCTCCACTCATGGAAGATCTTTACAAAGTTCTCAAAGGAATGGCAGAAACAGAGGCTCATGGTCTTGCTCGAAGATTAGAGAAATATATCATTGGAAGTGGTGCTGGAATATTTAACGAAGGAAGTAATTTTGAAATTAACAATCCATTTACTGTTTTCAGTATTAGAGATTTACAAGAAGAACTAAAACCTCTTGCTATGTACCTTATGTTGGATTTCATTTGGACAAAAATTAGAAAGGACAAAAAGAGAAGATTGCTAATTGTTGATGAAGCTTGGTATATGATGCAATCAAAAGACTCGGCAAACTTTATGTACTCCATTGCTAAAAGAGCTAGAAAATATTACTTAGGACTCTCAACAATTACACAAGATGTAGCAGATTTCCTGAATAACGATATGGGTAAAGCAATCATTTCAAACTCTTCCCTTCAGATGCTAATGAAACAAAGTCCATCTTCATTGGATAAACTACAAGAAGTATTTAACCTTTCTGATGGTGAAAAGAACTTCCTTCTCACATGTGACAAAGGACAAGGCCTATTCTTCGCAGGATCAAATCATGTTGGAATACAAGTTATTTCAAGCCAGGCAGAGCATGAGATCATAACATCAGATCCAAGAGACCTTGAGAAGCTAAAAGAAAAGAGAGGTACAACAGATACTAGAAGTATTGAGGAATTAGCACAGATCTTTGAACCACCAGCACAACAAGTCTCTACAAAAGATATAAGTCCAATAAGACAAGAACAAATAATCAGAGATGCAATAGATAGGACAAAATCACACGAAAGTGTTCTTGGAGAAGAAAGAAAGAAGTACCAAGAAGAGCTAGAAGAGAGATTAAAACAACAAGAGATGGAATTGAATCCTGAGAAATACAAAAGTCAGAAATCTTTCTTAGAAGAATTAAAAGCAAATACTGTCTCTGGTCAAGCTGTAAAATCAAGAGAGGATATACAAAGAGGAAAAACTCATCTTACCCCTCAAGGCTTTATTCAAAGTTATCCTGATAATGACGATGGATCAACAAAACAACAATAGTGTAAATATAAATATGCTAAATGAAAACGATTACCTTGTTACAAAACAGGTAGATCCTTCTACGATACCATCAGAAACAACACAAGCAGATTTGAATCTATTAAGTAAAGCTGAAGAAAAGAGTCAATACAAAGCTAATATTGCAAAGAATATAAAGAATCCACAATTACAAAGAGCTGTTTCTTCTTTAAGACTTGTGAATCCTTTTAGAGGATACTAACTCAAGGGACCTTGGTCTGGTAATACAAATTCATTTAGATTGGTTGTGTTTACTACTATTGGGAAAGATTGCCCATCTATAATTCTCCTAGCAGCACTTCTAACGAGTGTTGTTATATTTCTTTCAAGCTGTCTAATACCAGCATCAAAACCAACAGGACGAATGATTAAAGGCCAAACATCATCTTCTATCACAATATGCTCGGAACTAAGATGAAGATTTTCCAATACTTTTGGAAGAATATATTGCCTTGCAATCACACCTTTTTCTTCGTCAGAATAGCTTGTAAATCTAATAACCTCTACACGATCAAGTAAAGCTGCTGATAATCCACCAAGATTATTTGCAGTACAAATGAAAAACACATTAGAAAGATCTACAGGATAATCTATATAGTGATCTACGAAGGTTGCATTTTGCTCAGGATCAAGAATCTCAAGAAGAGTTGCCATGACATCATTAAGAAGACCAGCATTACCACTAGATTTTTCAATTTCATCAAGAAGAATGACAGGATTCATACTCCCACACCTTATTAATGCTTTTATTATTTGACCTGGTTCTCCATCAATAGAATATCTTGGTGTTCCTCTTAATGTTCTTACATCACCTATTGCACCTAGAGATACTCTAATAAACTTTCTATTCATAGATGATGCTATTGATTTTGCAATAGATGTTTTACCTACACCTTGAAGTCCAACAAAAAGAAAAACAGGAGCATTAGCAGAGGAGCCTTTTAAAGCTACCATGCTCTCAGATCCAACATTCATTTCATTCATTCTTACCTGAGTAGGCATAGGTAAGGAAATACCCTTAGTTTGCAACTGCATTGTTGCCAAATAGTCTAAGATTAGCTCTTTAATTGTCTCCATACCGTAGTGGGAACCATCCATCAATTTCTTCGCATTAGAGATATCAAAATTGTCCTGAGAAAGCACACCCCAAGGAATCCTAGTTATCCAATCAACATACTTGTTAACATTCTCAAACTCTCCACTATATCCACCCATTCTAAACATTCTCTTGAGCCTATACACACTCCTCATAGCCTCTTCTTTCAAACCAATAGGAACATCTGACGATACTAATTTATTCTCTAATTCCAATACCTCACTTAAATTTTCATCTACTTGAGAATTGGAAGATTGTGTGTTGTTATTTGTATTTTGGTAATCCATAAGGCAGTTTACAATATACCAATAAGTGTATCTTTATAGCAATTCTAAGTCAAATATTTCTTTTGACATAACCTATTACAAATGATAATCTAGAACTGAATAATCTAAACTGTCCAAACAATGAAAAAACTATATTTTGCTTTCCTTTTAATAGTGTTTATGTTGCTACCTCTAAAAGCCTTTGCTTATGTAGATATTTCATTGGATGACAAATCAACAACATCTTTGAAAAGTGCTTCACTTGAGATAAATTCTGGTACAGATACATTAGAAAGCTTGAAAATCAGTATTGAGGGATCTGAAGATATATCATTCACAGAAGCAAACAGCGGTACCGTATCATGCAGTACTTTTACTCCAACAATAAAAACAGCATCAGTAGATATAGTATGTAATTTTGACGAAGCAACAGTTGTAAATGGTGTTATTGCAAATATCATCTTCACAACAGATAGTAGCGATTATTCAATTAAAGTCGTTGAAGATACTTTGGATTTAGGTGATGCTGAAGTTGGAACTATACTCAATATTGGAGAAGTACAAGAAGAGCTAACAACAACAAACGAAGAAACTACAGATGATGTCTCTTTAGTTTCTGCAAATACAACAAAAGATTCATCTTCAAATACAACTTTCTTTGGTATTGATATTATGGAATATTTACCATACATACTTCTTGGTGGATCTGTAATATTGTTAATAAGCATAATTGGAGTTCTTTTAAGTAGAAAGAAAGAAAATGTAGTCGTAGAAGAAGTAGCTCCAACAAATTCACCAGCAGTTGAAAGTACAACTCAGACACAAGAAGTCACAAAAGAGCCAACACTAAGAGATATGGTAAATTCAAATAACACAGCACCCGTTGAGACATCTATGCCAAGTAATCCTATGCAAGAACCTATGAATCCAAATTTGGATAACAATCAGCAAAAAGATCTTCAAGATTTAGTTGCAACCGAGAGTGCACAACCAGAAATAAAAATGGAAATACCAACTATGCCACCTGTAGAAGAGACAAAACCAGAAGAGAATTTAATGCCAATACAAGATACTATGACTACACCTCTTTCAGCACCAATGAGTATGCCTGTTCAAGAGAGTGTTAATGTTGCACCAGCAATGCCTGAAGTTCCAGTTGAGACACCATTAGAGCAACCAGCTACACCTATAGATTTACAACAACTAGTAAATAATGAGATACAACAGATTCCTCCCGAGGCAATACAACCAGAAGCACCTGTAAATACACCAATACAAGATGACGAAGCATTACCTCCTGTACCTCCTCAAATGTAGAAGCTAGGGAGAACATTTATTTCTTACTGAAGTTTTTCCACATCTGGCTTTCTTTGACCTTTAAGTCACCCATATACTTACTCTTCAAAGAACTACTACCATATGGTCTCTCACATTCCGTTGTTAATTCCTCGAATGCTATTTGAGCTATTTTCATTCCTGGATATATCTTAATAGGAATTGGAGATACATTTGCAAGCTCCAATGTTAATCTTAATTTATTACCTGGATCTAAGAACCCTGCTGTCGCATGTATTATCAAACCTATCCTACCAAGAGAGCTTTTACCTTCTAATCTACCAACATGCCTATTACCAACTCCTGTTATTTCAACAATATTTGCCAAAACAAATTCTCCTGGATGAATAACAAAACCATCTTTCTCGTTTGCAACAATTTCTCTCATTAACTTCTTTGGCTTCTCCTTAACATCTAACATCCCTATCTCTTCCTTATTAAAAACCAAAAAATACTTATCCAAATGAAGATCATATGAAGCAGGCTGTAGAAATTCCTCCTCAAAAGGTTCTATTGAAATACTTCCACTCTTCAATTCCTCTTTAATACTCTTATCTGAAAGAATCATAATATTTAAAAATAAATTTAACTTCTATCTATAAATTGATGTTTATCATCAAATTTGGGCTCAACAATTTTTCTAAGTAACGGTCTCCAAACAAAATCCTTATTACTTAATTTCCTTAACCATTCATAGACTAACTTTCTGTATGCAATATGACCTCCATTTCTAGTTCTAAGATTAATAATATACTGGAAATCATCAAAAGAACCATAAAATACATACTTTGTATAATGAGCATGTGGAAGCAAATACTTTGTAAACTCATCGCAAACCTCTTTTGAAAGGACATCCTTAGCATCTTCCCTCCATTCCTTTATCATTTCATATGTACTCTCTAATCTCTCAGAATATTCTTTCTTTAATTTGGAAAGAGATGGTATATCTAAATAATCACATAATACAAAACACTCACTACTCTTTCTATTTAACTCTTGATCCATATCAATTTCATCATGGAAAAGAGGAATAAATCTTTCTAAACTCCTATGTCTATTCAAATCCTTCAATGTTCCTAAAGATGCAAAACCAGATATCTTTATAGCTCCAGACTGACCAATATTACCAAGAAGATTATGATGGTCATGTTTCTCAAATATTATAGAACCAATATTTTCTTGATCCTCTTCAGAAAATTCATACTCTTCCTTGGAACCCAAAGGATTAAGAAGCAACTCATAATGGGAGATTAAAGTTTCTGTACAATCAGGTGCATATGTCACACTTACAGAACCACACTCACTCTCAGGAACATCTTCTACCTGTTCCCTACTTACATTCTTTTTTAAATACAAAAGGATCTCTTTAGTTGATACCTTTCTAGAGCAATTAGCATCAGTATGCCTAATAAGGTCATCTGCTTCTCGAGTATATCCTTTAACTTCAAGTTTAGAGTCTCCAAGCATATTCAATAACAATGTATATACTTCATTTTCTACGACAGAATCACTAGAACACAGATAGCTTATTATCTCCGACCAATTCCTAGCAGACATTAGATATGCATCACTTGTATTCAACCCAAAAGGAAGAAAATATCTTACAACATCAAATGTTCTAGCTCTAAGAGCAGATACTTCTTGAGAACTGTCTTCGTTTATTTGAAAATGTTTAGATAATGAATCTTTTGTTTCTTTGAGCATTTCTCGGTAATCCAACATCTGTTTCATCATAATTCTTTCATAGCCCTTTCTAATCTCATGATCTTCACATAGCTCTCTTGGTATTTTGACAAACTCTGGATTATCAAAATTCTGATATCTTGTAGATCTTTCCTGACCAGCAATTACAGATGCCATATAGAAAAATTTCATTCCAGTGTACATAGGTATATTCTCAATACAAACAAACAGATCTGCCATATCACCAACAGATTTGTGACCGTATCCTGAAAATATCTTTTCTAGCTTTTCTGCAGCATCTGTATTACTTTTTATAATTTCATTTGCTATATCCAATATAGAGTCCGCAGATCTACTGTACCTAGCTCCTAAGTATGCATTTATTGAAGGCTGTTTCTTATCTGAATTTTGGAGAAGGGTATGAACTTTAAATTTATTCCAATTAGATTCTGAGACTAAAGATGCTATGTTTAAATCTTTTCTAAAGCTTAATTTCATTTTTGTTTTATATTTATTTTATACCTGGTATCGAAAAGTTAGACATGAAGATTCTTATTTCTTCTTTCAAGTTTTGTAGTTCTAAATTATCATCTTTATTCTTAACTGCCATATCAATATATTCAGCTATTTTCTTCATATCGTTCGTTTTCAAACCTCTAGTGGTAATAGCTGGTGTTCCGATTCTAATTCCAGATGGATCCCATGGTTTTCTTTCATCTTTTGGGATAGCATTCCTGTTTACCGTTATATTTACTTTTTCTAAAAGATCGGATAGTTCTGAACCAGTCATATTACAAGATTTAACTGCATCCAAGAGGAAAAGATGATTATCAGTACCTCCTGATACAATAATATAACCTTTTGATGCTAGTTCTTCCGAGAGTGTTCTAGCATTCTCTATAACTTGTTTTGCATATTCTTTAAATTCTTTTGTATTTGCCTCTTTTAATGCAACTGCTATACCAGCAGTTATATGGTTATGAGGACCTCCCTGTAGGCCTGGAAATACTGCTTTATCTATCTTTTCGGCTAACTCTTCATTGCACATAATGATGGCACCTCTTGGGCCTCTGAGAGTCTTGTGGGTAGTTGTTGTAACTACATCTGCAATACCAACAGGTGAAGGATACAAACCAGCCACAACAAGCCCTGCAACATGAGAAATATCTGCAACAAGATATGCACCTACTTCATCTGCTATCTTTCTAAATTCATTCCAATCAATAGTTCTAGAATATGCGGAGAAACCAGCCCATATCAATTTTGGTTTGTGTGATTTTGCAATTTTTCTAACCTCTTCATAGTCTATATACCCTTCTTCATTTACACCGTAACTTGCAGATTCAAAATATTTACCAGAAATTGAAACCTTAAAACCATGAGTAAGATGACCACCTGCATCCAAAGCCATACCAAGTGTTCTATCACCCTTCTCGATTAAAGCAAAATGTACAGCTAAATTGGCAGGAGAGCCAGAATATGGTTGAGCATTAACATGCTCTGCACCGAAAAGTTCTTTTGCTCTAAGAATAGCTTCCTCTTCTATCTTATCTATATATTCATTACCTCCATAATATCTTTTACCTGGATATCCTTCAGAATATTTATTTGTAAGAATAGAGCCCATTGCTTCTAAAACATCATTGGAGACATAATTCTCTGAAGCTATTAACTCTATTCCTTCTATTTGTCTCTTTGCTTCTTCTTTAATTAAAGATTCTATTTTCTTATCTTTTTCCATTCTTGTAACAATTCATCAAATTAAGCATTAAACAAGCAATAGTCATTGGTCCAACACCACCTGGTACAGGAGTAATATATGAAGGGACACCTTGTACATCGTTCCAATCTACATCACCTACTAATTTACCTGTTTCAGGATGTTTGTTAGAACCAACATCAATCACTACAGAGTCTTTTTTAAGAAAATGTGATTTTATTAACAAGGCTTTTCCTGTAGCAGTGATTAAGATGTCTGCATTTCTAGTTATATTTTCAATCTCAACAGTATGTGAATTGCAAAGTGTAACAGTAGCATTCTTTTCAAGCAGCATAGCTGCAAGTGGAATACCTACAATATTGCTAGTACCAAGAATCACAACATTCTTTCCAAATATCTTTATATTGTATTCATCTAAAAGTCTCATTATTCCTAACGGAGTTGCAGGTGGAATTGATGATTTGTCCTTCTGAAATAGTTTACCCAAATTAGTAGGAGTTAATCCATCTACATCTTTCTTTGGAGAAATAGTCTCCAAAACAAGGTTTGTATTTATATGTTCTGGAAGTGGCAATTGAACCATATATCCATCAACTTCGTTAGAATTATTTAAAGAATCAATTAAATTTACAATGTCTAAGGTATTTACTTCAGAATCAAGATGATGAACCACACCCTCAATACCAACTTCTTTTGCTGTTCTTTCCTTCATTCCAACATATTTTATACTTCCATAGTCATTACCAACTAATATCATATCCAATCTTGGAATTCTTTCTCCATTTTGAGCAATCTTCTTTACTTCCGCAGAGATACTATCAAGTATTCTCTGAGATATATTTTTTCCATCGAATATCTCCATTGTGTATATATTTTACAGGATATTTTGTTTTTTTAAGAGTCCTTTTGTAATTTACTCTCTTCATACAGTCGTCCCTTTAATTTCATCAACTCTTTCCAAGTTCCAGATTCTATTATTCTTCCATTTTCAAAATAGTAAACCTTATCAAATTTCTCTAAAAATTTTATACTTCTAGTTATGTATATCAATGACTTTTCTTCTCCCAAGAAACTATATATTTCACTAAGAATCTTGTCTGCAGAAACATCATCAATATATGTAAAAGGCTCATCCATTATGAATATCCTTTTATTTCTGTAAAGCATTCTAGCTATTGCAAGTCTCTGCCAGTATCCAGGAGAAAGGTCTCTACCAGAAGAGAATGTTTTTCCCAATATGCTATTGTCATCAGCATGAATTATTTTCTTAAATTTGTTAACTCCTGCTATTTCTGTAACTTTGTTGTAAAGATCTGTGTTCACATTGATTCTTTGTCCAGATATTACAACATTTTCTTTTAAGCTAAAATGATAGTTGATGAAATCTTGGAAGATGACAGATAGATTTCGTTTAAGTTCTCCTCTATCCAAATCCATAGTTTGATGACCATCTAAGAGATATCCTCCCTTTTCTAAAGGATATAGTCCTGTTAAGATTTTTACTGTAGTACTTTTTCCAGAACCATCACCACCAAAGAAGGCAACTTTCTCACCTGGATTTACCTCTACATCTAAATTCTTAAGTATTTTTGTTTCAGGATCATCTGGATATGCAAATGAAAGGTTTTTAAACTCTAATTTTGGAGTATGGTTTGCAAGCTTGATTTCACCATGTACTTGATCACCAAAACCCTTGTACTCCATTAAATCAAAGAATTTATCTACATAATCAAGATTGTTTGAGATTAAAGAGAAAGAGTTCAAGATATTTAACACACTCATATATGTAACATCTACATAGTCATACAAAGCTTTAAAGCTACCAAAAGATATTCCTTTTACTATTGAGATTGAGAGAACATACACAATATATGCAAATTTAAGAGTTTGTCCAATTACAAGTGTTGATATGTTATCTCTGTAGAAATCATATTGTGTATCTAGATATCCATCTACATATTTATCATATTCAACTAGGTATTTTCTTCTTAGATATGTATATACATTGTTGACTCTTAATTCTAAAAAGTTTGATATTGTAAGAGCAACATTTTGGACATAGTTAAGAAACCTTATCTTTCCAATGTTGTTATCTAAATATTCTCTAATTTTAGTTCTTCTATAATGAACAGCTATTATTTCTGGCAATACAACAATTAAGAGCAAGAGAACAGAAATACCCATTGTATTGAATATTATTACCACAGCACTAATCAACCTTATTGTATTACTTAGAATTATTGAAAAGTTATCATACGACCAAATTATTCTTGCTATTGAAAAAGCTGGTGAAAATGTAACTTTATCTTGGAATTCATCTTTTTCAATATCATGAAGATTTGACGAGGAAACCTTTCCCATTATTAGGTATTGCGAATCTTCCCAAACCTTTTCATAGATTACATTGTAGAGATATTCCCTTGCTTTTATACATATTGTTGAAATAGTTGTAAGTACAAGGATTAAGGCAAGAAAAAGAAATGTTTCTGATGCAAAGAACTGATGAAGATCAAATGAGTTCCATTCCAAGAATATTTTAGTGGCTGAATCTATGAATTTACCTAATACTGTAATTCCATATATTTCTGCAGATGTTGATATCAAGAAGAGCAAATCTCTTAGTACTGCGATTAATGTATATTTACCATATACAAACTTTAATACTTTTATTGATGTCGAGCATTTTTGCTTTAATTTTTGTAGAATCATCTTAACATAATAACATGAGGAGAGGAGTTATTGAATGAGAAATAACAGTTTTTTAGAAGATATGCTTTATGATCTTTGGGATAATCATTTTTGTGATATTCCAAGAAAGAATTTAGTAGTTATTAAGTTTGGGAAATACTCCAAGAGACAGTTAGGTAGTATTAAATTAGCTAGAGATGGAACAAGGATAAAAGGACTGTTAAAGAAGAAATTGGATGATTACGATATTCAGGATGACAAGAGTATCACTGTAATAACGATAACTAGCTACTATAAGAATGAATGTATTCCAGAGTATGTCATAAGAGCCACTGTCGCCCATGAATTGTGTCATTATGCTCATGGTTTTAGTTCACCATTAGAGAAGAGATTTTTGAATCCTCACCAAGGGAATATTATCAAGAAGGAACTAATGAAAAGAGATTTAATAGAAGAGCAGAATCAAGCAGATGCATGGCTAAAAGAGAATTGGATAGCTATGGTTAGATAAAGAAAAGAGGGGCTTTCGCCCCTCCTCTTAGAAATCTCGTATTACATCATTCCTGGCATACCTCCCATTTCACTACCCATAGGAGTCTTGCTTTCTTTTTCATCAGGGATTTCAGCTACTACTGCTTCTGTAGTTACCAACATAGAACCTACAGATACCGCATTAGATAATGCTAATCTAGTAACTTTTACAGGATCAATGATACCTGCTTCTATCATATTTACATATTCTCCTGTTTTAGCATTAAAACCTGTATTTCCTTTACAGTTAGCAGCTACTACTGCACCGTCTTCACCTGCATTCTCAGCTATCTGTTTAAGAGGTTCACTTAATATGCCTTTAAGAATCTCAATACCTAACTGCTCATCTCTGTCATCTAATTTAACCTTCTTAAGAACTTCCTTAGCATTATGCAAAGCTAAGCCACCTCCAGCAACAACACCTTCTTCAATAGCTGCTCTTGTAGCATTGATTGCATCCTCTATTCTCATTTTCTTTTCTTTAGCTTCGATCTCAGATGCAGCTCCAACTTTAATAACTGCAACACCACCAGATATTTTTGCTAATCTTTCCTGCAATTTTTCTTTGTCATAGTCAGATGTTGTATTTGCTATCTGTGCTTTGATCTCTTTTACTCTATTTACAATCTCTTTCTTGTCGCCCTTACCTTCTACAATTATTGTTTTCTCCTTGTTTACAATAACTTTCTTTGCAGAACCTAAGTCAGTTAACTGTACAGTATCTAATGTTTTACCAACTTCTTCTGAGATATATTCAGCACCTGTCAAAACAGAAAGATCTTTCAACATCTCTTTCTTTCTATCTCCGAAACCAGGAGCCTTAACAGCTACAACATCCAATGTACCTCTCAATTTATTAACAACGAGTGTTGCTAATGCCTGATTCTCAATATCATCCGCTATTATTACAAGAGGTCTATCTGCAGCTCCAAGAACTTTCTCTGCCATAGCTTGAATATCTTGTAAGTTAGACAATTTTTTATCTGTTATGAAAATATATGGATTATCCATAACTGTTTCCAATGTCTCTGCATTATTTACAAAATATGCACTAACATATCCGTTATCAAATTCCATTCCTTCAGTATATTCAACTTCATCTTTAAATCCCTTTGCTTCTTCTACAGTAATAACTCCATCTTTTCCAACTCTTTCGAATACTCCACCTATCATATCTCCCAATTCTTTATCGTTGTTTGCAGAAATAGTTGAAACTTGAGAAATCTCTTCCTTACTTGTTATCTTAGTTGCTGTTCTTTCTAACTCATTTATTATTAATTCTGTTCCCTTATCCAAACCTCTCTTTAAAGAGATTGGATTTGAGCCAGCAGCTACATTTTTGAAACCTGCAGAAGCAATAGCTTGAGCAAGAACTGTAACAGTTGTAGTACCATCTCCGGCAACATCATTTACCTTGTTGGAAGCTTCTTTGATCATCTCAACTCCAACATTTTTAAATGGATCTTTATCTTCTATCTCCTTTGCAACAGTAACACCATCTTTAGTAACAACCTGAGAACCGAAACTTTTTGCAATAGCAATGTTTCTTCCTTTTGGTCCTAGAGTTACTTTAACTGCATTAGCTATTGTATCTACACCTGCTTTTAATGCTTTTCTTGCTTCTTCATTGTATATGATTGATTTTGACATATTGGAAAGTGGTTAAAATTTAAGTTACTTTATAATTGCTAAGATATCTTCAACATCAAGAAGAAGATATTTCTCATTATCTATTTCTACTTCATCTGGAGAGTATTTTTTGAAATATATTCTATCTCCAACAGAGACATCAAATGAAATTTCCTTACCTTTGATTTTTCCTTTTCCAAGTTTTACAACAGTTCCTGTTTCAGGCTTTTTGTCATCATTTGCACTTGGAGGAAGAACTAATCCACCAGCTGTCTTTTCCTCTAAAACATCAGGTTGTATTAAAACTCTTTTTCCTAATGGCTGTATTTTTATTTCTTTTAACATATCTTTTTAGCAGATTAATTTAATGATTGCCAAAGAATTGTATCACAAGAAATTAAAGCTATCAAGAAATTTTCATATATTTGTTTATATACTGCCCTTTATGATTGTTCTGTCTCCAAGCAGTTCTATGTTCTTTATGGTTCTACCCAAGAAAGCATTCTCATTTGCAAGGATAATTGCATCACTAATTCCTCTATTTATTTCATTTATGATATTCTTCACAATATCTTTAGGTAGAACAAAATCACCAATGTACATGTTTGCCACAAAAAGTTCTGGTGTCTCTATGTTTTCTTTTACAACATCTAACCTGATCCAGGGAATATTTAAGATATCTAATCTTGTATTAAAATATATTTTCCAAGTTGACTTGTCTGCTGCTATACATATATTCTGAACTTCTAATCCTCCTGCAGTTTGTACATTTTGAGAAAGTAAATACAAAATCTCATCGTCTGTGAGTTCAACAAATTCGCTTTTATTGTTTGAAAGAACAAATTGCTTAATTTTGTCATCAATGAAAAACTCTTGGTTTGCAATATCTTCAGTACAAAGAATAGAGTCATTGGCATAAAAATTATTTCTCCAGAAGAAGTATGAAAACAGAATTGTACCAATGGCAAGAAGCAAGAGTACAAGAAGACCTATCCCTATTTTTTTGAATATTCCTTTTTTCATTTCTTAGAAAATATATTGTTCTTTAAGTCAACAAGCTTCTGTTCAAAGACTTCTAATTCCTTGATATTGAAGACTTTTGAACCAACCCAATATGATATTCCACCATATATCGTAGTTACAATTGTAAGGATAATGACATATATTGTTCTAGTTGTATCTAACTGGAAATCAAAGAGTTTAAATACAAAATACATTCCAATACACATTAATATTGAGTTTAGTATTTTTACTAATGCAGGAAGAACAGTTCCTTTCCATGAAAGAATTTTCCATTTTCTGTTTAGCAATATTCCGAGGAAGATTGTCTGAACAAAATATGCAACACTAAGACTTAAAGAAAGACCTCCAACACCCATGTCAGAATCACCTCTTGTTGTAGACCATCTCGCAATATCCTTAACAAAAGAGATTAGTACTTCTGTAAATCCTCCTCCGTTAGCATTTGATACTTGTGACACCATCTGTTCTAATATTGGTCTCCAATCATAATAATGGCTAAAGAAGTTAGTAAGTAAGAAAGCAAGAGCAACATTAATAATTATACCTATTGAAATTGCCAACAATGGTAACCATGTTTCTTTTAAAGCATAGAATGCTCTAAGTAATATTTGAGCTAGTGTTTGTCCAATTACAGAGATAGCTAGCAATGCTAAGCACCAAGCTGTAAGCACTGTACCTCTCCAGTCAAAAGCTCCAGTACCGTATGCTAAACGAATTATTGGTAGTCTTAGGATTATGAAGACGGCTACTATTGGAAGAACAAGATACAATGCTAATTGAAGAGAATTATTTAATACTTTCTTAAATTTGTATCTATTTTCACTATGTTGAGCCATATTAGGGAGTGCAACTTGAGCAACAGCACTTCCAATTATATTTATTGGGAACATGTGAAGACTCAATGCAAATTTGTATGCACTTAATGCTCCTGCGGCAAGAGAGAAGCTAATCAATGTGTTAACAACAACATTTATCTGTTCTCCAAATATAGCTATCATTCTTGGTATTGCAAGTTTGAGTGCTTTCCATACATATTTGTTTTTTACAGATTCTACTAATGTACTAATTCTTAGAGAAAAACTTGTATTGTAAAATTTAGTAAATGTAGGAATTTGAACAACAAAATGGAGAAGAGATCCTAGTACAGCAGAAAATGCGATTCCCTCAACACCCATCTTTAATATGACAACAAAGAAAAGAGGTCCGAAGACCATCGCCAAATTATATATAAGAGGAGCAAGAGATGTAATGAAGAATTGTTTTCTTACCTGCAAGTATCCTGTAACAAGAGTACTTGTTCCAAGAAGTATAGGCGAGATCATCATGACTCTAGTTAGATATACAAACTGATCATAATCGTTTTGATTTATTCTATTGGAAAAGCTCAGTATATTTTGTAAAGATTCAGAGCTTATTAAAAAGGATGTTATTTGTGGAGTAAAGACAAAGAGAGCAATCGCAATTAAAGTACATAATGCAATTATTAAGTATGTTAATTGATTAAAGAACTTGTTAAGAGTATCTTCACCTTTTTTGTAAAGGATATCTGAAAATATTGGTATTATTGCAGCATTTATAGATCCAGCAACAACAACCATAAAAAGCATATCGGGAATAGTAAATGCAGCCCAGAATATATCTAACTCATGAGAGACTCCAAAGAGTTGAGCAATCATTCTTAGCTTTAGGAAACCCAACACTTTTGTTACAAGCAACAGAGCCATTACAAAAAAAACACTATTTTTCTTTTCTAGAATCTTCAACATATTATCGGTGTAATTTAGCGAATAATATCATAATTTAAAGTAGAAATTTTATCAATTAATGCCTATTTAATAATTATGATAAATAATATCATTATGAACAGAGTATTGGATATACTATTCCCAAAGTCTTGTTATATCTGTAGTAAAGAAGGTACATATTTATGTGCAAGATGTAAGAAACTTTTTAAAAGGAATTTGCCAGAGTGCTATATTTGCAGAAGACTTTCTAGAAATTTCTCTACTCATACGAATTGTATGAATGATTATTCCTTAGATTTTGTATATATTTGTTGGGAATACAATTCTTTTACATCAAAGATTTTAAAGAAATATAAATATTCGTATGTCTACGATATCTCAGATACACTATCATCTTTTTTCATCGAAATAATGAAAGACAGCGAATATATTAAAACAATTGAAAACAGTTTAATTACTACAGTACCTATATCAAGTAGTAGAATGAGAGAAAGAGGATTCAACCAATTATCTTTCATTAGCAAAAATTTCTGTAATACTTTTAATTTACATCTTGATGAAAACATATTGTTTAAGATGGAAGATTCTGAGCATCAGGCTTCCAAATGTAAAGAAGAACGAAGAAATATTTCTTCAAAGGCTTTTACCCTAAGTAGCAAATTTGATATTGGGAATTACAAATCAATTACTATCATAGATGATGTGATAACTACTGGATCTACTTTAGAATCTATAGCTGAATGTATAAAAGCAGGAATAGGAAAAGACATTTCTGTAAACAGTATCTGTTTGTTTAGAGGAAAACCAAACTACTCTTCTGTTTCAGAAGAATCTTCTGATTTTTTGCTATCATCTGTCTGATCCTCATCTCCAGAAGAAAGTGCATTCAATTGCTTACTTATTTCATTGTAGATTTCCAAGGTTGTGCTACCCTGTACTTCCAATATTTTCTTCGCGGCTTTTAAGTATGATTCATAAACAACAAGATTACCCATGTCCTTGTTAAGATCACCTGCTAGCAATATAGAAGGAATATGCTGAGGATTTAGGCTTAATGCTTTTGTCAAAGCACTTAAAGCTGCATCTTTTTCAGACTTGATAACATAAACCTGTGCTTTACTGTAGTAAAGTTCATAGTTTGTTGGATTCAACTCAATTGCTTGATCAAGTGAGTATATTGCATCTGTAACATAATCATAGAATCCCATACCTATCAAACCCATATACACTCTTGTACTAGCCTCCCAGTTTGCATAAACAGCAGAAGAAAGATCAATACTCTTTCTCACAGAATCAATTGTATAGTTCTTCCACATTCCAACATCTTTGATGATCTGATCTTTATTATCACCATCTTCTAAATTTGAATATTTTTCAGCTGAAATACCAATTCTCTCTAAATACATAAGACCTTTCTTTCTGTTTAGATATGGATTTTCCTTATCAAAATCTACTGCTTTACCGTAGAGTCTAGACATATTCGTTGTGAATTCTTCCCTTTCTTCAAGTGTTGGATATACATCTCCTTCGTATTTCCTATTCTCTTCAACATAGAAAGCTTCCGCCTTTAATGCATACATAGAGGCTATTCCTTTCGATACCCAAAAACCTAAGAAACCAAAAGATATTATTGATATAACTACAGTCATTAGAATATTTAAATTCTTGAAGTTTTTACCATCTCCAGACTCTGTATCCATACTTGCTGTCCAAAGTTTTAAAACAAACCTATCAGCAGTGCCCCTGTTAAGAATATCTCTCAAGATACTTCTGAAAGAGATCATCATCAAAAGCAAAAGATTGATTATGACAAAGTATGGAGAGAAGAAAGATGCAACAAAGATTAAAACCATTATTGTATCAATCACTATTAGATACCAAGCTGTATCTGTATTGCCATACTGTTTCAACTTCAAGAAGTCTAATATTACAGATTTAAAAAGAATGAAACCAAATATTCCCCAAGATGCCAACCAGAACAGTCCACCGTTTGGAAGCTGTGTTAATATTTCATTTCCTGAATAGTAGAAGTTAACACTATTAAATGAAATTAAAGATGTATTTATTGGTTTAAAGAGGTTGTAAGCAATTGAGTATGTATCTGGTCCAAAACCAAACAAACCACTAGAAAAAGAGTTAACAAATACAGAGGAAGCTATGCTCCAAGAAAGATCTAGTCCCAATGATACTTGAGCAATGATATCTATACTTTTTGGAATAATTAAAGATCTTACTGCAGGTATTTGCAAAAGAATAAAAGGTATTAATATCGCAAGTGCTGTAATTATCAAGAAAAGAAAAATGCTTTTTGATTGTAATTCTTGAAGTTTTAATTTCTTGAAAACAAGATAGAGTAAGAATCCTATCACAACAATTAGTGAAATTACTAAACTTGCTCCGACATTAATGGAGAAGAACCAAATATTAAGAACAGAAAAAACTAACGATATTATTGAAAGAATAAATAGATATTTTTCTTTTTTAAATATTACATTTCCTCCAAGTAATCCCAAAGAAAGAAGAACAGATACAATATTAACAAGGATATGTAATTTTGAGGATCTGAAAAGAGGTAATCCAACTTGGCTCAATTCTTTGTAAATAGGAACCATTCCCCATACATTTACACCCAAGAATGAGAGTAAACTCAAAATATTATTTAAAATCATTCCACATAAAAAGAATAGTATTGAGAATCGAATATCTTTCTCATCCTTTATAAATAATCTGATTGAGAAAGAGAGAAGTACTAATGAAAGAAATGCTACTAATCCTCCTCCAAGTTTTCCATCTATACCCCAAAGGCTAGTATTCATATCTCTCGAAAAGAGTGTTGAAAGCAAAAGCGAAAGTACTAGTAAAAATATTCCTACATCAGAAGAACTCTTCAATACACTTAATTTCCCTTCTACAAAGACCCTTAAGACTTCTAAACCCAATATTAAAGCCGAGAATGATAGTATTACGATGGACATACCTCTCTCAGTCCAATCCCAAGAAAAAGGAAGTATAGACAAAGGCAATACAAATAATAATGCATAGAAAAGATACTTTTGTATTTGTGGAATTGTGATTTTCCTAGAATGATTATTCGAGTGGGGCAATACTTCCATAGTAAGATAGAAAAATGTTAATCAAATAATCCTACCATAAATAAAAAGGGAGACCAACTGTCTCCCTTAATATTGGATAGAGAAAAGAATTAATCAACAACTTCTCCTTCTTTTACATCTTCTTTCTTCTTTTCTTCCTTAGTATCCTCTTTTTTATCTTCTGCTGGAGCTTCTTTGGAAGCTTTCTCATACATCTTCTTCCCAACTTCCTGCATGACTTTCATAAGTTCATCAGATTTCTTCTCCACTTCCTCTTCATCAAAGTCTTCTTTTTCTATTAATTTCTTTAGCTCCTCAGATTTTTTCTCCATATCTTCTTTATCTGCATCCTCTATCTTATCTTTATTTTCGCTGATCAATTTCTCGACATTGAAACAAAGAGAGTCTGCATTATTTCTCTTCTCTGCTCTTTCTCTCTTCTTCTTGTCTTCATCAGCATTCTTCTCAGCTTCTTCAACCATCTTCTCAATCTCTTCATCTTTCAAACCAGTAGATGCAGTAATTGTGATTTTCTGTTCCTTCTTTGTTGCAAGATCAACAGCTTTTACATTCAAGATTCCATTGGCATCTATAGAGAATGAAACTTCTATTTGTGGAACTCCTCTAGGTGCTGGTGGGATTCCATCTAGAATAAATCTTCCAAGAGTTTTGTTGTCAGGTGCCATTTCTCTTTCTCCTTGAAGAATATGTATTTCTACTGCAGGCTGGCTATCTGCTGCTGTAGAAAATACCTGCTTCTTTTCAACAGGAATTGTTGTATTTCTCTCTATCAATTTAGTCATAACTCCACCAAGTGTTTCTAAACCTAATGACAAAGGTGTTACATCTAGGAGAGTGATATCTTTTACATCACCACCCAATACTCCACCTTGGATAGCAGCTCCAAGACCTACAACTTCATCTGGATTTACTCCCTTGTTTACTTCTTTTCCAAAGAACTCCTCAACTTTCTTCTGAACTGCTGGCATTCGAGACATACCACCTACCAAAAGAACTTGATCAATATCTCCCTTTGAAAGATTTGCATCCTTCAAAGCTTTCTCACATGGTTTAATTGTCTTCTCAATGAGATCCATAACTAATTTCTCTAATTCAGATCTAGTTATCTTCTCTCTTAAGTGCTTTGGTCCTTTATCTGAAGCAGTAATATATGGAATATTTACTTCTGTTTCTTCTGAAGATGAAAGCTCTATCTTAGCTTTCTCAGCAGCTTCCCTCAATCTTTGCAATGCTGTTCTGTCATCCTTCAAATCAATTCCTTCTTTGTTTTCAAAAAGATCAGCTAGATGCTCAATTATTTTTTGATCAAAGTCATCACCACCAAGATGAGTATCTCCATTTGTGGAAAGCACTTCAAAAAACTCCGTCTCCATCTCAAGAATAGAGATATCGAATGTACCACCACCTAAATCAAAGATAGCAACTTTTTCATCTTTTCCTTTGTCTATACCGTATGCTAAAGCTGCAGCTGTTGGCTCATTTACAATTCTCTTAACATCTAAGCCTGCAATCTTACCTGCATCTTTAGTTGCTTGTCTTTGAGAGTCATCAAAGTATGCAGGAACAGTTATTACTGCTTCCTTTACTTCTTCTCCTAAGAAATCTTCTGCATCTTTTTTCATTTTTGCAAGAATTTTTGCAGATATCTCTTGAGGTGTATACCACTTCTGACCCATTTTCACTTCAATACCACCACTTGAAGATTTTCTCATTTCAAATGGTAAAAGTTTTTTGTCTTTCTCAACTTCAGGATCATCCCAAGTTCTACCTATTAATCTTTTTACAGAGTAAATTGTTCCCTCTGGATTCATTACTGCTTGATTCTTGGCAAGAGTACCTACTAAGGTCTCACCTTTCTCATCCTCCGCAACGACAGAAGGTGTTAATCTTCCACCTTGAGAATTGGAAATTACATTAGGTTTCCCTCCTTCCATATAGGCCATAACAGAGTTTGTTGTTCCTAAATCTATTCCTATTATTTTTGACATAATATTTTTATTAAAAATTTAAATCTATTTTGAAACTACGACCCTTGCAGGGCGTATTACGGTATCATCTAAAATATATCCTGGTTGTAATATATCAACTATTTCACCTTTCTTCTCACCATCTACAGTTGCAATTGCCTCGTGAACTTGATTGTTAAAAGCATCACCCTTAACAGGAACATACTGTTTCAAACCAACATTTGCAAAACTCTTGTACATAGATTCAACCGTAGCTAAAATACCCTCCAACCAAGACTTACCTTTTTCATCTAAATCAATATCTTTGCTACTTTCAACAGCCATCATTAATCCATCTAAAGCTGGTAAAGATTCCTGCAAGAGACTCTTCTTCATTTGAAATATCCTAAGCTTTTCTCTCTTCTCGGAATTACCCAAAAGATTGTAATAATCTGCAAGAGCTTTCTTCAACTGATTTTGCAATTCTAATTTTTCATCTTCAACCTTATCTATAGCTAACGCTAATTCATCTATTCTTTCCTCCAATCCCTGACAACCTTTACTTTGACAATTACATCCTTCTTTTTTTGATTTTTCTTGTTTCATCATTATGAATATTTAAATTATCTCCACCCTGCGGTTGATGTTTGCAAGGCCTCTTTTACCTCATTAAGAACAGGGATTACACTTGAGTAATCCATTCTCTTTGAACCTAGAACTCCAACATATGCTTGGTTCTTCTCCCAGAAAGGTATCTTTGTAAATGCTATTGCACACTCAGACATATTATTTATCCCAGACTCTCTACCAATGAGAAGAGAAACTCCAGAACTAGAATATCTTTCTACAAGATTTCGAAGGAAAGTATCATCCTCCAAGATATTTAAAACAGTTTCTATTCTTTCTATTGATCTAAATTCAGAATATTTCAAAAGATTTGATAGACCTAAGAATCTAATATCTTCATCCAAGATAACAAACACTAAAGATTCAGTCTCCTTGGCTAGAATTGTAAGGATTGATTTGACTACAGAGTCTTTAGCAAATCTGTCTCTAAATATACCTTGACGAATTCCAACAGTAACTAACGGATTCAATCTGCCATTTTCTAAGATACCTGAAACATACAATCTTAATGCTTGATCTGTTGGTAATCTTCCAGAAGAAATATGACTTTTTTCAAGCAAACCTAATCTCATCAATTTGACCATTTCATTTCTAATGGTTGCAGAACTTACACCAATATTGTATTTTTCAACTAAGGACAAAGATCCGACTTCATCAGCTTCTTCCATAAATTCTTTTATTATGGCCATCAATATGTCTTTTTGTCTTACCGTGATCTCCATATTAGCAGAGTTAAAGATTATTTGCTAAGTATATTGTATAAATATAGTGCATGTCAAATACTTTTTGATATCGTTCTAGATGTTGCCCCATATCAATTTTTCTGATATACTCCTACTCGTTATGGAAAAAATATTGTTTGAAAAAAGAGATACAGAAGGTAAAAAGAACAAGATTCTTTTAAAAGAAGGTAAGACCCCTGCTGTTGTTTATAATGCAAAGAGAGAGTCAAGAAATATCATGATTACTTCTCAGGTTGCAGGAAAAATAGCAAGAGAAGCTACTTCTACAACAATTCTTGATGCAGAGATTGAATCAAAGAATATCAAAGTTGTTGTTAAAGAAATAGATATGAACCCTATCACAGAAGAAATCAGACATATTTCATTTTTTGAAATTGATGAGAACAAAGAAATGGCATTTACAATTCCATTCAAAATTATTGGTATTTCCCCTGCAGTTAAGAATAATCTTGGTGTTATGGTTGAGGTTATGAACTCAGTTGATGTTAAATGTAAGGTTGTAGACTTGCTTCCTTTCATAGAAGTAGACATCTCAGCATTAGAGCATCCAGGTCAATCTATTTCCATTAGTGACTTAAATATTCCAGAAGCTATTTCTCTTGCAAATGAGGACTTCAAGAATTCAACTGTTGTAACAGTAACTGAATTACAAGCAGAAGAAAAGTTTGATACCGTTGCTGCAGAGACTACAGAGGAAGCACCTGTTGCTGGAGCAGAAGAAGTTGCTGCAGAATAGTATTATACTAAACAGTAATTATCATATATAATCGCATATGATAAGTGTAATCATCACATCATTCAAAGAACCAGAAACTATCGGAAGATGTCTTTCTAGTATTGCAAAAAGAAAATACTCTGGAATCTCTTTTCCTTTTGAAATAATACAAGTTTCTCCAGACACATTAACTCTAAAACAAGGAAAGAAAGAAGCTCAAAAATTAAAGCTTTCTAAGAAACAATATATCCAAATAAAAGATCCTAAAAAGGGCAAGCCTTATGCTTTAAAAATGGCCATTAAGAAAGCAAAAGGTGACATCATTATATTCACAGATGGAGACACATTCTTTGATCATAATGCAGTGAACGAATTAGTTAAGCCATTTGAGATTGAGAGTGTTGGAGGTGTAAGTGGTAGGCCTGTATCTTCAGACGAAAAGGATAGCCAATATGGATATTGGGGACACTTGTTGTCAGATTCTGCAAATGACAGAAGAAGCAAAACAATGGTAAAGGTAGAAGGAGAATCATATTTCTTAAGTAAAGAGAGATTTTTTCCAATGAGTGGCTATATTATGGCCATTAGAAAAACGGACTTAAAGATACCAAGGAATGTTCTCTCTGATGATGCATATATTTCATACAGCATTAGGAATATGGGAATGGATATAGCATACGCTCCAGATGCTATCTGTTATGTAAAGTATCCTTCAAATTTTAAAGACTATCTAAAGCAAAAGACAAGATCATTAGGAGGTTTTACACAATTGAAGAATTTTGGAGTATTTAAGAGAGATCGTCAATCAAGAAGTTTTTTAATTGAGTTAGGGTACACATTGTTTGTACTAAAATATGCAAAAAATGCAAGAGATTTATATTGGTCATTACTACTTTTTCCTGTAAGACTAATTACTTGGATTGTAATATTTTGGGAACAAAATATTCTTAGAAAAGGTATGCCAAAGGATGGCTGGGAAAGAATAGAAAGTACAAAATAAAAGAGCCCCGTTTAGAGGCTCTTCTTTATTTCACAAAAATGGAAATTACCACCTAAAGTGTGCAAACGCTTTATTAGCTTCTGCCATTCTCTCAGTATCTAACTTCTTCTTAAGTGCATCACCTTCTCCATTGTATGCAGCTACTAATTCACCCATGAGAATCTTATCAAAAGATTTTCCAGATTTCTTTCTACAAACATCTATAATCCATCTAACAGATAATGTCTCTTGTCTTCTTGGGGATACTGGCATAGGAACTTGGTAGTTTGCACCACCAACTCTTCTAGCTTTAATTTCTAAAGAAGGTCTAACATTATCAATAGCCTTATTTATGAATGCATTTACATCTTTTTCTTTGACACTCTCAGCACCATTTTCAAGAGCTGAATATACTAAATCTTCAGCTACAGTCTTCTTTCCATCTTGCATGACTTTATTTATCAATCTTGCAATGATTGGACTACCGTATTTTGCATCTATTTTTTGTGCTCTTTTTTTTGCTCTTTTACCTCTCATAATTCAATATTATTAATTAAAACTAATCTGCAACATCTTCTTTCTTAACACCATACTTTGATCTTGCTTTCTTTCTTCCTTTTACACCTGCAGCATCATACTTTCCTCTTACAACAATGTATTTAACACCTGGTAAGTCTCTCTTTCTTCCTGCTTTTAACAATACAACAGAGTGCTCTTGAAGATTATGACCTTCTCCAGGGATATATGCTGTTACTTCCATACCATTAGACATTCTTACTCTAGCTACTTTTCGAAGTGCAGAGTTTGGTTTTTTAGGTGTCATTGTTTTAACCTGTAAACAAACTCCTCTTTTGAAAGGATTTGCTAACTTCTTATATCTGTTCTTCAAAGGATTAAAGTTCTTTGCTAACTGAATATGAGTTATCTTCTTTGTTTTTGTTTTTCTAGGTTTTCTTACTAGTTGATTTATTGTCGGCATAGTTGTGTATTATATATCAAAATCAATTAAAATTTAAGCTCCTCAAGCTTGTTTATATCATCTACTCTTGCACTCTCTCCAACAGGTATTGGTCTTCCAATTATTACATTCTCTTTCATACCTCTTAAGTAATCTGTTTTTCCTAATATTGCGATACTTGTAAGTACTCTTACCTGCTCTTGGAATGAGATGGATGAGAGGAAGCTCTCTGTATTCAAAGAAGAAGTCTTAATACCAAAAAGTTTAGGTATTATTAAGGCTTTATTCTTTCCTTGTCCTAAGAGAAGCCTGTTCTTAGCCTCAGCAAGATGTCTGTTAACAATGGAGCCAACTAGGTAATCAGAATCTCCCGACTCTACAACTCTACCTAATCTCATCATTTGTCTAAGTATAACTTCGATATGTAGGTCATCGATAGTTACACCCTGTTCATTGAACACCTTCTGAACTCCATCAAGAATATACTTCTGAGCTACTATTGGGTCTGTAACCTCAGCTAATTTCTTAGGATCTATAGAACCTTCTGTAATTTGAGTGCCTGCTGTAATTGTTGCTCCATCTTCTACGAGAACTGTTATTCCTGGCAATACTGAAACTATTTCCTCCGCTTTTACTTTTCCTATCACTGTAAGTATTCCACCTTCAACAATAACTGTTCCATCAAATGGTGCCTGTTTTTCATTCTCATCTCCGTCAATATACATAACTTGACCTGATTTTACATCTTGAGAATTCTCAACCAAAAGCTTCTTAGCTTTTGAGATAACATAGTATCTAGACATTTTCTTTTCTCCAACAATGCTTACTACTGAAGAATCATCCTCAGATGTTTCTATATGAACTTTACCGTCAATAGATGCAATCTCTGCTTCTGCTTTTGGCTTTCTTGCTTCAAATAGTTCTTCAATTCTTGGTAAACCTTGAGTGATATCGATCTTTGCAACACCACCCTTATGGAAGGTCTGCATAGTCATCTGTGTTCCTGGTTCTCCAATAGATTGTGCAGCAATTACTCCAACACCTCTACCCATTTCTATCTCTTTGTTATTCTCAAGATTTAATCCATAACACTTTTTACACATTCCTAAAGGTGCTTCACAAAGCAATGGAGATCTTACAAAGATTTCCTCAACTCCTGCTTTATCTATCTCTTCAACTAATTCTTGAATCAAGATATCATTCTTAGCAGCAATTACTTTCTTACCGACTTTAACATCTTGTGCTAACACTCTTCCAAAAATTCTATCTTTGAAGTCAATTCTTCTATCGTCACTTCTCTTTAGGATTAGACCATCTCCATTGTATCCACAATCATCAGTTCTGACGATTACATCATGAGCTACATCAACAAGTTTTCTTGTTAAGTAACCAGAAGAAGATGTCTTCAATGATCTATCTGCAATACCTTTTCTTCCACCATTTGCAGCTACAAAGTATTCAAATGCACTCAAACCATCTCTGTAGTTACTCTTGATAGGCATAGGTACCCAGTTTCCTCTTGAGTCTCTAACAACACCTTTTATTGTAAGAACCTGTCTTGCCTGAATTTTACCTCCATTACCACCTGATTCAACCATTTGGTATATTGAGTTTGTTTTTTCAAGTTTTTCCCATGCTTTATCTGCAAGATCTGTAGCAAAGTCATCCCACATATTAGTTGAGATATTAATCTTCTCAGATTTTGTCATCAAACCTTGTAAATAGTTCTCTTGTAACTGTTCATCTTTCTCTTCCATCTTCTTGATTTCAGTTCTTAGGTCAAAATCAACCTTACAGTCTTCCATTGCGAATGAGAATGCTAGATCTGTAGCGAATTTAAATCCTAGTAATTTCATATTATCTAAGATTTCAACTACAACATCTAACTCTCTTGTATTCTTGATATCGTCAATTATCTTCTTGATTGTTTTATTACCTATCTGATCGTTGATGAAAGGATAGTCTTCTGGAAGGATTTCATTAAAGATTACTCTTCCTACAGATGTCTTAAGTGTTTCTCCCTTAACTTTTACAACAATTTCCTCTGATACTGTGATTTCATCTCCTTCATATGCTTTTACAGCATCATCTGAAGACCCAAACATCTTTGGTTTTTCAGAACTAATCATCTCAGTCATTAAGTAGAATCCTATGAGCATATCTTTTGCTGGAGATGCTAAGACCTGTCCGTTAGAAATATTTACAATATTTTTAGAAGACATCATCTCTCTCTTTGCTTCTTCCATAGCTTCCTCGGTAAGAAGAATGTGAACAGCCATTTGGTCTCCATCGAAGTCAGCATTGAATGCTTTACAAATCAAAGGATGGATTCTAATAGCTTCTCCTTCTACCAATCTTGGGAAGAATGCTTGTACACTATATTTGTGAAGTGTTGGGGCTCTATTTAGAAGAACTGGTTTGTTCTTGATTACTTCTTCTAAAATATCCCAAATCATATCTGTCTCTTCTTCAACCATTTCTTTTGCCATTCTTACATTTGGAGCAATTTCTCTCTCAAGCAATTTGTAAATGACAAATGGTTTAAACATTTCTAATGCAACAGACTTTGGAAGTCCGCATTGATCGAATTTCAATTTAGGATCTCCATCAATTACAGCTCTTCCTGAATAGTCGACTCTCTTTCCTAAAAGATTTTTTCTAAAGATACCTTTCTTTCCTCTTAAATCATCTGTCAATGACTGATATGGTAATCTCTTACTATTCATCATTGGTTTAGATGGTCTATGGGAGTTATCAATCAAAGCATCTACTGATTCTTGTAACATTCTCTTCTCATTTCTTAGAATGACTTCAGGAGCACCGATTTCTATCAATTTCTTCAATCTATTGTTTCTGTTAATGATTCTTCTGTAAAGATCATTCAAATCAGAAGTTGCAAATTTACCACCTGAAAGAGGGATAATAGGTCTTAGCTCAGGAGGTAAAACAGGCAATGTATGAATAATCATCCAACTTGGTTGACTATTGTTTTTCATAAATCCTTCCAAGTACTGAATTCTTCTTATTGTAGTTACTTTCTTTTCTCCTTTTTCTTTATCAGCTTGTTTCCTTAATATAGCTAATTCCTTTGGAACATCCAATCTCTCAAGAAGTTTTTCAATAGCTTCTGCACCCATTAATGCTTCAAAGAAGATTAAATCTCTATCTGCAAGATCAACATACTCATCTTCAGAGATTACTGTTCCAACTTTCAATTTGTCTATTATTTGATTGATTCTTGAATAGAAAGATTCTATCTGCTCTTCTTTTTCTGCAAATTCTTTTCTAACTTTTGCAAGAGCTTGTTTTCTCTTATGCTCTATCTGACTTACTTTGAATTCTCCAGATTTGTCTTTCTTTGCTTCTTTCAATTCCTCTTCAAACATCTCAGATGTGATGTTCAATTCTTCTTGCAAATCATTTTCCAATGTTTTTACTTCTTCTTCCTTTAATTGTTGTGCTTTTTCTACTACTTCTGCTTTCTTCTCTTTTTCAACATCAACGACCATATATCTTGTGTAATACAAGACTGAAAGAATTTTCTTATGTGATACATCCAAAATAATGGACATCTTATTTGGGATACCATATGCAAACCAAACATGAGATACAGGGATAGCAAGATCTATGTGTCCCATTCTTTCTCTTCTTACATCTTGTGTTGTTACTTCAACTCCACACTTATCACAGACGATTCCCTTATATCGAATCTTTTTGTATTTACCGCAATAGCATTCATAGTTTTTTGTTGGTCCAAAGATTTTCTCACAGAAAAGTCCATCTGGTTCAGCTCTGAATGTTCTGTAGTTAATGGTTTCTGCTTTTGTAACTTCACCATATGACCAATCCAATACCTGATCTGGAGAGGCTAATGTAAGTTTTAATACGTCAAAATCTTCAAATTTATCTTTATTTTTATTCATTTTCTGATACCTCCTCCTCTTGGGACTTTTTGTTAGAAATTAAATCAATATTAAGACAGAGTGCATTTAATTCTTTTACCAAAACCTTAAATGATTCAGGTATGTTTACATTCTCTATCTTGTCACCATGGATGATTGCTTTGTATGCAGCAGATCTTCCTTTGATATCATCAGACTTAATAGTTAACATCTCTTGCAAAGCATATGGTGCACTATGTGCTTCCAATGCCCAGACTTCCATTTCTCCAAATCTCTGACCACCCATTTGAGCTTTTCCACCTAATGGCTGTTGAGAAACTGCAGTGTATGGTCCAGTAGATCTTGCATGTACTTTTTCGTCAGCAATGTGATGAAGCTTGAGCACATATTTTATACCTACTGTAACTTTCTGTGGGAACTTCTTTCCAGTTCTTCCATCAAAAAGTTCAACTCTTTGAGATCCATCTATCTTTGCATTCTTAATTTCTTCTTTCAACCATTCTAGATTTTCACCTTCAAATATTGGGAATGCTAATTTCTCATTTAACAATTTAGCAAATCTTCCAGCGTGTATTTCCTCTGCCTGACCCATATTCATACGTTTAAGGAATGTAGGAGTTAATACTAAATCAACTGGTTCTCCATCTTCTGTGAAAGGCATATCTTCAATAGGTCTGATAGCTGCAATTGTATTTTTATCTCCGTGTCTTCCTGCGATCTTATCTCCAAAGTCAATCTTCTTAGTGTTTGCAACCCAAACTTTAACCTGGTGTAATACCCCTGGGGATAATTTGTCTCCTTTATCTGCAGAGAGTACTTGGCTTCTTGTTACAATACCTTCTTCTCCGTGAGGAATTCTCAATGAGTTATCTCTAACATCACTTGCAGATTCTCCAAAGATTGCTCTAAGAAGTCTCTCTTCAGCTGTTAATTCTTTTTCACCTCTAGGAGCAACAATACCAACAAGGATATCTCCTGATTTAACTCTAACACCAGATCTGACAATTCCAACTGAATCTAATTTCTGCAAAACCTTATCATTTACATGAGGGATATCTGCAGTTATTACTTCAGGTCCCAATTCAGTATCTCTAATATCAACACTATATTCTCTAATATGGATAGATGTTAAAAGATCATCTCTTACTATTCTTTCTGAAATGATTACTGAATCTTCATAGTTATATCCTTCGTAGAACATGAGTGCTGCTTTTAGATTGATACCTACAGAGAACTCACCATTAACCATAGTAGGACCATCTACAAGTACATCACCTTTCTTAAATTTGTCTCCGACATTAACAACTGGTTTCTGTGTAAATGCTGTATTTTCATTACTTCTGTAGAATGATGTCAATTGATATTCTCTTATTCCACTCTGTTTGTATTTAACAGAAACATTCTTAGCATCAACATTTAGAACTTCACCATCTTCCTCTGCAAAGATGCCCCATGATGATTGTCTTGCAACAATTTCTTCCAAACCTGTACCGATATATGGAGATTCCTGTTTTACCAAAGGAACTGCCTGTCTTTGCTGGTTTGCACCTGTGAGGGCTCTCATAGCATCATTGTGAGAAACAAATGGAATCAATGCCATACCTAAACCTGCTTGCTGACTTGCAAATGCATCAACATAGTCAACCATATCTACATTCTCAATTAAGAAATCACCATTGTGTCTAACAGGAATCATAGCCTCTGTCATATTTCCGAATTCATCTGTAGAAATAGTTGCAGTTGAGATATAGTGCTTCTCTTCTTCCATTGCATCTAAATACTCTATATTCTCTGTCAAGAAAGGTCTTACTTTTACACTCTTAATTTCTTTCTCATCTGCTATCTTAGAAGCTAATTTCTCATCAACCAAATCTCCAGCAGAAGCAATTTTCTTCTTTCCTGCTGTCAAATCTTCAAGAAGAGTTCTGTTCAAAAGCTCACCTTTTTTATTTGATACTTCATGACATACTTTTCTATATGGTGCTTCCAAAAAACCAAATTCATTTATTTTAGCCAACATTGCGAGCTGTGTAACAACACCAATGTTTGAACTCTCTGGACTTGTTACTGGGTCAAATTTGGAATAGTGAGAGTTATGGACTTCTCTGATTGAGAATGTTGCTCTTTCTTTTGTAATACCACCTGGTCCACCAGCTGTTACTTTTCTCTTATTCTCCAATTCAGAAAGGATATTGATCTGATCCATGAAAGAAGACAATGCGTTTGCACCAAAGAATGACTGTATTGATGCAGATACTGGTTTTGTACTTACTAACATTGAAGGTGTTACTTTTGCATCTTGTCCGTAAAGACTCATTTTGTCTTTAATATTTTTCTCTAATCTTCTAATGCCAGGATTCAACTGTCTCTCCAATATCTCACCTACACTTCTAATTCTTCTATTACAAAGGTGATCAATATCATCAGCTTCAATCTTGCCGTTATTTGTTTCTATTAATCTTTTAACAATCAAAACAACATCAGAAGGATACAACATTACTTCCTCTGGCTTATCTACATTATATGTTGTTCCTAATTTTCTGTTTAATTGGTATCTTCCTATCTTTCCTAAATCAAATTTTCTCACATTAAAGAAATTGCTCTTTATATATCTTTCTGCACTTTCCAATGTAACAGATTCGTCTGGTCTTAGTTTGTTATATATACTAATGACAGCCTCATCTTTACTCTTTGTGAAATCTCTAGCCAATGTAGCTTCAATATATTTGTATTCCTCATGAGTATCAACATCTGCAAATATTTTTCTAATTTCATCATCACTCTCCCAACCAAAAACTCTAAGAAGTTCTGTAATCAAAACCTTAGGTCTCTTAGGAAGAATTCTCATGGAGATTACATTATGTCTATTTGTATCAATTTCATACCATGGGCCTCTACCTGGCATTAATCTAACCTTGTAAAGATTCCTTAATGGTAATTTTTCAGAAAGCTCATACAAAACACCCTCAGCTCTAACTATCTGATGAGTAACGACTCTTCTAACACCGTTGAAAACAAATACACCGTCACTTGTCATAATTGGCAAATCGGTGATGAATATTTCTTGCTCTTTGATTTCTCCTGTTTTGTTGTTCAATAACTGAACTTTTGCATACACAGGAACCTCGTAAGAAAGTCCTTTAGTAATAGCTTCCTCTACGGTTCTATATGGTTCTCCATATTTAAAGTCTTTAAACTCTAAGGTCCACATTTTCTCCATACTGTCCTTTACAGGATTAATTTCAGAGAAAATCCTCTGGAAACCATTCTGTTGAAAATCTTTAAATGAAGAGAGTTGGGCTTCTATTAAATTTGGAAATTCTACATTTGCAGAATAACTTAATCCTAAATTTAACCTACCTGATCTGTTACGCTTTGGTTTTAGCATAATGATAATAATTTGGTAATGTTATACTATTGTTAAAAGAGAGCAACTATCAATACCTCATACTTCTAGAGGAATGAAGAGACCGCTCTATAAAAGCAAAAAACAAGGAACTCGAAGGATATTACCACATTTATATGTAATAGTCAAAGGTTTTTATTGGTTTTAGTTTATTGCCAAAACTGTAGAATTTTGTGATATATATTATATACTATACTCTGGTTTTGTAAAATACCTCCATATATCATATTATATATAAACAAAATGTCCCGAAGAAAGAAAAAAGAACAAATTACAATACAAAGTAGTGAGACAAAGATATTATTTGGAATAATAATCTTTGTAGCAGGTTTGATAATAGCAACATCAGTATTCATTCCAGAACAATCACCACTTTTCGATCAAATAGCTTTGAAGCTTGGATACTCTTCCATATCATGGGGCATACTATTAATGTATGTTTCTTTCTTCCTCTTGACTAAAAACAAGAGATTCATATCTTCTAAGCAGGCAGCAGGCTTGTTTTTCTTTTCAGTATCACTCTGTATTCTTCTTTCTTTCTGGCAAATTGAAGAGCAACTAAACAATCCAGAAGCATTAAAAGGTGCTGGAGGAGAATTAGGAAAAGTACTTCATCTCTCAGCAAATGGTTTAGTTGGAAGCTTCATTGAAATAATTATAGTACTAATTCTTCTCATCATCTCCTTTTCCTTAATAACAGGTACTACATTAGCTCAAATCAGAGATTTCCTAGAGTCTTCAATCCCAGAAAATGAAAGAGCGAACAAAGAACCTGATGGATTAAAGACATTTTTGAAGAAAATGGGATTTGGTGAACATGAAGAACCTCTTTTGGGAGGAAAGCCTCAAAATAATAATGATATACAAATAGAGACAGAAGAAGATATTCAAAGAAGACTAGATGAAATAATAAAAAATCCACAAGACGAGAGAAAAGAAGAAGAGCCAGAACATGAAGATGATTTCAATATAGATCAAGTAAAAGATATTCCAGCACCAAAGAACGAAGATGAGGTAAATGATCCACAAAAACCTAAATTTCTTGATTGGATATTCCCAAGCATAGATATCCTCCAGGAGGGAACAATACAAGAACAAGATACAAAACTATACAAAGAGAAAGCTTTCATCATAGAGCAAACATTGAGAAGTTTTGGAATACAAGCAAAGGTTGCACAAATAGCTGTTGGTCCAACTGTTTTGAGATTTTCTTTGGGAGTCAGTGTTGGTACAAAAGTTTCAAAGATTAAAAATTTGAGTAATGATTTAGCTTTAGCTTTAGCATCACAGACATCTTCTGTAAGAATAGAAGCTCCAATACCTGGTACTTCTTTTGTCGGAATTGAAATTCCTAACCCTACTCCAAACTTTGTATATATAAAGGATATGGTTAAGAAACTTAAGAAAGAGAACGACAAGTATGAGTTACCATTGATATTAGGAAAAGATATTACTGGTAAAACAATGATTAAAGATCTTGCCAAAATTCCTCACCTCTTGGTTGCAGGAGCTACAGGTACTGGTAAATCCGTAGCTATGAACTCCCTCATAACTGGCTTACTCATGACTAAAAGTCCAGATGAAGTCAAATTCATAATGATAGACCCAAAGATGGGTGTCGAAATGGCTCTTTACAATGGAATTCCACATCTCCTAAACCCTGTAATAACAGATACAGAATTAGTTCCAAATGTATTACAGTGGACAATAGAAGAAATGATGAGAAGATATCGTCAATTAAAGCAGGTACATGCTAAAAAATTAGTTGAATATAATGCAAAAATGGGATTTGTAGCTATGCCATATATAGTAGTAGTCATAGATGAAATGGCAGACCTCATCATGACCTCTGGTATTGAAGTTGAGAAAAAGATTCAAAGATTGGCACAAATGGGAAGAGCTGTAGGTATTCATTTAATCCTTGCAACTCAGAAACCAACAGTCAATGTCATAACTGGTCTCATCAAATCAAATATCCCTGGAAGAATGGCATTTGCAGTAGCAACAGCTATGGATTCAAGAGTCATACTCGATGAAATGGGTGCAGAAACTCTACTTGGTAACGGAGATATGCTTTTCAAAGATCAAACAACACCAAAACCATTAAGGGTACAAGGCACTTGGACATCAACAGAAGATTCAGAGAATGTAATACAATCAATTAAATCTCAAGTTAAAGAAGAAGAAATTGAATATTCAGAAGACTTAGCACAAGCTCTAGAAAAAGGTACAACAGAAGAAGGAGGAAGAGGAAGTTCTGAGAGAGATCCAGATTTTGGCAAAGCTCTTGAAATTGTAGTATTAACAAAGAAAGCCTCAGCTTCATTCTTACAAAGGAAGATGAGAATCGGATACAACAAAGCTGCAAGACTAGTTGACGAATTACATGAAGCTGGCGCAATCGGCCCTGAAGATGGAGCAAAACCAAGACAAGTATTGATATCCTCCGTAGACGATATTGATCAAGGCAACAAAGATGACGAATAGGCACAAGAAGTAGTAGAATGAGGAATGGTAACAGCAGGTGAAATACTAAAAAATAAAAGAGAGCTCTTAGGCAAAAGTCTTGAAAATGTCTCGCAGGAGACGAAAATCCAAAAAAGATTTCTTGAATATGTAGAGGCAGATGAGTACTCAAATTTTGAATCTGAAGTTTTTTTAACTGGCTTCATAAAAATATATTCAAAATATTTAGATCTAGATACAGAAAAGATACTTGCCCTTTACAGAAGAAGCTATGCTAGCAAAAAAAGAAAAAGTAATGAGAAAAGCAAAAAGAAATCCTTTAAGCTTTCCGATCTAACTGCACCTACACCTAAAATAATAATAACTACACTCTTGATACTTTTTGCACTCTCTGTTTTAGGCTATGTTGGATATCAAATATACAAATTTCAAAGTCCACCATCAATTACAGTCATCTCTCCAGAAAATGATATTACCGTATCAAATGAACTCATAACCATATCAGGAACTACGACACTTAGCACAACCATTACTGTAAATGATCTTCCTACAGATGTAACTACCGAAGGATATTTCGAAAAAGAGATAAAACTAAAAGAAGGTCCTAATACAATTACAATAAAAGGTAAGAAAAATAACAACAATGTATTAGAAACAACTGAAACAAGGAAAATCACCTACACACCAGTAGTCGAAGAAGAAGAGCCACAACAAGAAGTAGACAACCCTGAGACAACAAGCAACAAAATTACCTTGGAAATATCAGGAACTGCAGCATGGATAAAACTAGATATTGATGACAAGAACAAACTATCACAGGTAGTTCAACCTTCAAAAGAGGAATTCCCTGTTACAAAGTCTTTTTACTTAATTACAGGTAGAGTAAACGACACTAAGATATCATTCAATGGTAAAGTCATACCTTGGAAAAATACAAGAACTGCAGGAGTCGCAGAGATGAAATGTAACATAGTAGAAAAGACTATAGACTGCGAATAATGGTATAATCAGCTACAAATGGACCAAAATAACAATGTAGCTCAAATAAAAGAAGCACTTGATATAGTACAAGTAGTTGGTAGCTATGTAGAATTAAAACAAACAGGTAAAAACTTTTCAGGAAAATGCCCATTCCATCAAGAGAAAACTCCTTCATTCATTGTAAGTCCTGATTTACAAAGATATAAATGTTTTGGTTGTGGAGCTTCAGGTGACATTTTCAATTTTGTTCAAAATATTGAAAGTCTTGACTTCCCAGAGACATTAGAAAAATTAGCAAAAATGGCAGGAATAGAAATCAAGCAATTTGAAGGTAATTCTACTTTCAAATCTCTTGAAGAAATAAACTATCTTGCAACTCAATACTATTACAATGAACTGAAGAAGGATCCTCAAGCTTCAAAATATATCGAAGAAAGAGGATTCACAAAAGAATCAATTAAATCTTTTGGTATAGGTTATGCTCCTAGAAAACCTCAATTACTGAAATTTTTAAACAGACATGCCAAATACAACACACAATTACTTCTAAATTCAGGACTATTTGTTGAAAAAGAAAAGGTTGTAAAAGAGAAATTCTATGACAGAATAATGTTTCCAATTCGTTCCAAAAGAGGAAAGGTAATTGGGTTTACAGGAAGAATAATGCCAGGAAATAATTGGGGTCCTAAATATATGAATACTCCAGAGACACCAATTTTCCATAAAAAAGACAATCTTTTTGGACAATACGAATCAAGACAAGAAATCAGGAAATCAGATATTGCAATAGTATGCGAAGGATCTACAGATGTAATATCTGCACATCAACACGGAGTAAAGAATATTGTGGCACCATTAGGAACAAGTTTAACGAGAGAGCAATTAGAGGTGATACGAAGCTTAACAAACAATGTTTTCTTTTTTTTCGATAGTGACACAGCAGGCAAAGCAGCTCTTGTAAGAGCCTTCAAGCTAGCTTCAGAGCTCAAAATGAACCCATATGCAGCAAATGCATCACCTTACAAAGACATAGATGAGATGCTACAAAAAGAACACGACAAGTTTGTAAAACTTACAGAAGAAAGAATGGAAGCTTTTTCATTCATTCTTAAAGATTTCCTTCTAGACAAAGATCTAAATCGATTAAACAACATTGAAGAGATTAGAAAAGTTGCTGACTCATTGCTGGAAAGTGTCAAGGATCCGGTTACAAAAAATCACTACATCGAAAGACTCTCTTCAATCGCAAAGATTCAGTACCAGGAAGAAAAAACTAACAAAAACGAGACTCTAAAAAAACTAGATAAACAAAAACAATTTCCTGTGAAAACAAAAGCTTATGATATCGAGGAAAGATACATATGTCTTTTATTACTCGTCTCTCCAATTACCGTATCATCAATTTTGGACAAAAAATACCTTAGCGAAGGGCTTTCTCGGCGGATAGTAACACTCCTAGAAAGTCAAGAGACCGATATAACTAAAGACCTCCTAGCTGAATTAATTAACAAAGACAGCAGCATAAAGGATAAGTACGAGGAACTAATATTCAATGCAGATAAATTCATAGCCGATAAAATGTCATTACAGGAGCAGCTTGATTTCTGTATAAAGAGACTAAAGGGGACATACCTTGAAAACAGACAGAAAGAAATAAAAGTAAAAATTGCAATGGCCGAAGAAATAGGAGACAATGAAGCCTCTGAGAAGTTGCTTCTCGAGCTGCTAAAGATAAATAAAATTTTAAAAGAATTAACATAGATGGCAAAGATTTCCGATTACGACATGTTTGATTACGACTATTCTACCTATTGGAAAAAGAGAGAGTATGAGAATCTTGCCGAAAAGAGCTTGCTCCACAATATGTTAGACGGAGAGAAAGGATTATGGTTTGTGGATATTGGAGGTTCGTACGGGAGACTAACATCGACCTACTACGACAAATATGTACACCCTCTGATTCTCGACTACTCTTTAAAAACATTACAAAAGAACAGAGAAATGCTACTAAGTAAGTACAATAATGTAGAATTAATAGCTGCGAATGCATACAAACTTCCTTTTGCAGAAAGAAGTATAGATGCAGGAATGATGGTCAGAGTGCTACATCATATAGAAGAACCAGAGAAATACTTCAGAGAGATCTCTCGAGTTATCAAAAGTGACGGACTATATATCCAAGAGTATGCTAACAAAGTCCATATAAAGGCAGTTATAAAAGCTCTACTGAAACTAGATTTTAATTTCTTCAATACAGATGCATACAAACAACCAACACAACACAACAATGAAGGTGTCAAAGAAGGTGTAGAAGGAATATTCTTTAACTATCATCCAAAGAATATTGAAGAAATGATGACAGAAGCAAAGTTCTCAGTAATGAAGAAAACTGGTTGCTCATTCTTAAGATCTCAGGGATTAAAAAAGATATTAAACCCAGAAACAATGCTCTTCTTTGAAAAAATATTCCAATTCTCCCTATCTTGGACAAACATCTCTCCAAGTATATTTCTAAAGACAGAGCATATATCAAAGAAACAACAGGAAGAAAACACATTCGAATCCCTTGAAGATATTCTTGTTTGCCCAAAGTGCAAAAACAAATTAACATTCGAAGCTTCCGATACAGCAAATTGTAAGAAATGCCATACAAAATATTACAAACAAGAAGGAGTTTGGGATTTTAGAGTACAATAGACTATGAAAGCAAAGAAATCACTTGGACAAAACTTTTTCGTCAATCAGAATCTAGCTAAAAGTATAGTAGAGATAATACTAAGAACAGAGCCTGAAGTTATTGTAGAGATAGGCCCCGGAAGAGGATATTTCTCTCAGTTAATTAATAAAGATTTCTCCAAAGATTTATTACTATTAGAAAAAGATACTGCACTTGCAAACGATTTACAGATACTAATCCCAAAAGCAGAAATTAAGAATATAGATTTCTTAGATTGGGATTTTGAAGAAATTGCTAAATACAAAGGCAAAAAAATCCTCTTCTTTGGATCACTTCCATACAATGTTAGTAAAAAGATTATTAGAAAAATAATAGAATCTGACTATTTCAATTCTGATTGTTTCTTCATAATTCAAAAGGAAGTCGCTGAGAAATATGTTGAGAAAGAAGCAAATATCCTTTCTGTAACGACACAATTATATGCCAATGTGAAGAAAGAGTTCGACATATCACCCTCTTCATTTAATCCAAGACCAAAAGTAAATAGTTCATTTTCTAGATTTACTCCAACACAACGAGTTTTTGATATAGATAAAAGAGAATTTATCTCTTTCTTAAAGATAGCATTCATACAACCAAGGAAAACACTAAGAAACAATCTTAGGAACTTTACTTTTAGAGGTGCAGAAGCAATCGAAGAACTACTTTCCAAACGAGCACAGCATCTATCTTTAGATGATTATATTTTTCTTTTTTCTCAAATAGATAGGGTTTTGGTATAATCGGTTGATGAAGAAAGAAAAAGAGAAGAAACAGCAAAAAGAAGAGAAAATTGAGCAATTGGGATTGGGAATAAAAGAGCCTTTCAAAAACAAATTCTTTAATATCAAAAGAAAGTTTGACTTTCTTTTACTAAAATTCGAAGTAAAGAAATTTCTTAAAGATCCTTTAGTTTGGGGAGTTGTTGTAATCTCTTTGGTTATGATATTAACACAATTGCTTTTACTAAGAGAGAATTATGAAGCACTACCAACATATCTTCCAATATTTAAAACTTTTGTTACATTAACAAGCAAGTTAGTTACAAAAGAGTATGTCTTAATCTATCCAGCTATTTCAATTGCAACTTTATTGTTAGGAAGTATTATTGTTTCAAACTATTACAATAGAGAAAAATCTCTAACAAAGATGATACTATTCGCAATTCTTTCTACTTGTATATCACAGAGTATTATTTTAATTGATTTAATAAGGTCTTTTTAATATGGACTTGTCGTCACCATCCAATATTCTGAATATGTTACTAAGTTATATACCAACTATTTTGCAAAATTCCGTATATGCAAAATATGTAGAATACTGGCCTATACTTCTAATTGGTGCTTTAGCTGCTTTGCTATTAACACCTATCATTGGACATTTGGCCATGAAGTACGATATTACATACAAGCCAGGAATAAGAAGAAAGGAAAAAGACTTTGAGAATGAGAAAAAAGCAATACACGAAGGTGTTACACCAGCATTAGGGGGACTAGCACTTACTATTCCTATTTTAATAGCAATTCTTTTCTTTTTTAAACTTGATAGTTTTACTCTTCCTATCGTAGTTGCAGTCGCAATATTAATAATTGGCACTCTACTTGACGATATTTTCAATCTCTCTGCAAAAACTCAGCTTATTTACCAAATTCTTGCAGCCACTATAATTTCATTCTCTGTAATAAATCTTACGAACTTGTCATTTTTAGATTTAAAACTAGATTTTTTCACATTTAATTTCTCAATACTTTCATTAGAACAATCTATTGCTCTACCAGGAGATATATTACTAATCATCTGGATACTCGTATGTATAAATGCGGTAAAATGGACAGCTGGATCACCTGGAATTATAGAAGCGAATTCACTCATAATATTCTCCTTGATCTTTATTATCGGTGTGAGATACCACTCTGTTTTTTCTTCCACTACGTCAATAATGATGGTTGGTGGATTACTAATTTTTCTAATCTTTGCACTTCCTCCTCAGAAAATAATGACTGGGTCTTCTGGAAAAACCATATATGGCTTACTAATCTGTATATTAGCACTAATTGCAGATTCTAAACTTTCAACAACAATTATGCTGTTAGCACTTCCTGTAATTGATTTTACATTTGTCATAATTAAAAGATTAATTACATACAAACCAAAGAACTTAATTGAGCTAATGAGAATTAGTGATACTAGTCACTTACATCATCAGTTATTGAAATTAAACCTAAGTAGAAAACAAATTGTATTAATAGAAATGGCAGCAACACTCTTTATCGGTTCCATTGCTGTTCTTACAACTGGAGCATTTCAGTTCTTCGCTATAATACTTGTATTAGCAATATGTATCGCTTTTATCGTGTTTGTAAACATAAAAGCTTCTAAAAAAGAACTCGGTGCCAAAAAAGATGAATCTCCAGAATCAAAATATTCATACTAAAATAGACAAGTAGGACACTTCTTCATATAATGTAATATATGAATCGAAATAAAACTGCCTTATTAATAATATCCTTTGTGATTCTTTTTTCTTTGTTCCTTTTTTTCGTACCTGTAAAAGATATCTTTAGTAAAATCCCAATTATTAGTAAGTTTTACAACAATACGACATTAGAAGTAGTAACACAGAAAGGAAAAGCGAGAATATGGATAGATGGAGAAGACTATGGAGAAACACCAGCAAAGATAGAAGATCTACCAGAGGGAAAATATGTCATAGAACTTGAAAAAATTGTAGAAGAAGAATCATTTTACGAAAAGCAATCTTTTCAAATAGAATTAACAAAAAATACATCTGCGAGAATAGATCTAGAGATGGGACCTGACAGTCTATTGCAAGGTTCAATACTGTATTACACTCCATCAAAAATCTCTTCAGACGATGGTTTTTTGACCATTACTAGCAATGTTGAAGATGCTAAGATATATTTAGATAAAGAATTTGTAAAACAGGCTCCTGTTAGCAATATTTCTTTAAAGGATAACCAGTACGAAGTGAAAATATCTTCAAATGGCTATGAAAGTGTAGAAATTCCCATTTTCATAAGGTCTGGATACCAACTTAATTTAAAAACATACCATTTCCCTATACCTGTATCATTTGAAACTTTAGAAACAACAAATGAGTAATCTAAGACTAAATAAAATTAAATCACAAACTCCAATATCCATCATTGTGCATGGAGGCAATAGGTTGGGATACTTAACAGCTAAAACTTTAATAGACCAAGGCTGTTATGTAGTAATAATTGATAAATTCAATAGTAAAACAAAAAAATATATATCAGAATTGAAGAGATCAGAGCTCTTTGATTTCTTTGATTTCAAGGGCTTTTCTTCACTCTTTAAAAATATAAAAAGGTTCGATTACCTCTTTTACCTTTTAAACGAAAAATTGTCACAAGAGCAATTTGATAGTAAAGAGTTCCTTGCTGAAACTAAATATTTAGAAGATAGTTTAACAAATACAAAGAAAAACAAAGCTAAATTTGCACTCATCACATCGCTACCACTCAATAGAGAATTAGCCAACAGAGTAAATAACCTTAAATTAGCATCTCCTTCTCCATACTCTAATGTAGAGCTTCAGAAGTACTGTGAGACATTGTCTGCAGAGTTTAAAGATAGAACAGATGTGAATGTAAGAATCTTGAGATTAGGAACAATAATTGGTAAAGGAATAGATGAAATATCATCTTCTACGATTCATTCATTAGTAAAAGATGCTACACAAAAAAGTGAGATAACTATTTTTGGAGAGGGACTAGATATTCATAACATTGTACATGAATCTGATGCTACATATGGTATTTTGAAATTAACTTTTTCTGACAAAACAAAGGGAGAGGTTATAACTCTAGCAAATACAAACAATTACACAACACTTTCACTCGCTTACAAATTGCTCGAGTTAAATACAGAAGCTCAAAGTATTCGTTTTGTTGAGAACAAAGATGAAAAATACTTAATACAAGACCTATATGTACCTGCTCCTCCGGCATCTAGATATGAATGGGTACAACAAGTATCCCTGGAAGATGCCTTAATAGAGCAAATTCACAACTATTATGACCAAGTTAATAAATCTTGGGATATAGAGAATTTTTCAGATACTAAAAAAGTAGTTACAGCTTCAACAAAAACATCAAAAACCAAATTTGGGAAACTACTCTCCAACTTCTTTTCTCCAATAAGGATTCTTTTCTCGAAACAAACACTTTCCAAAATAGAAGGAGGAAAAATTGTAAAAGGTTTTGGTATATTTGCATTACTTTCGCTATTAACTTACCACCTTGTGTATCCAATTGTTGGGACATTAGTAGGATTACTCATAATAAATTCCTCTGCAAAGGAAATCTCTTCGTCACTATTTGACTTAGAAGCAAGTAATTCTGGAGAAAAAATACAAAAGATAGAGAAAAATATTGAAAGAATCTCTGATAATGTAGAAAACCTTTATTGGCTCTTCTATATTTCAAACCAAAAAGACCTCTACGACAATGTCTCACAATTAGTACTTGGTGCTGAATATACAGTACAAGGAGCAGAACAACTAGTTGATGCAGTACAACCATTGGCACAATATATAAAGGACTTTGAACCTGCAGTAACATTTCAAACATCAACTGCATCATCAACCAGAGAATACAGAGGATATTTAGAATTAATTGCAAATAATAAATACAAATTAGATGAGGCTTCATACAAAATATCTCTAGCATCTGAAATAATTTCACAACTAAATACAGCTTCTTTTCCAAGTTTTCTACAAGACAAAATACTTCTTGTTAAAGATTTAGTAAGTAAATTAGACGAAGGAACTAAGACATTCCAGGAGACAACAACTTTCCTACCAGACATACTTGGAGTAGACGAGAGAAAAAGATACTTAATACTCTTTCAAAATGAATCTGAGTTAAGAAGTACTGGAGGTTGGTTAACAAGCTACGGAGTAGTTGGTATCGAAGGAGGACAAATTCGAGAAATCTTCGTAGATGATATATACAATGCAGAAGGAACACTTAAGATCGCAGGAAAGAAATATACTGCTCCAAAATCTATGACTAATGCCTTGTCTGTTACAGAATGGCCATTCTCTTTAGTTAACTGGTCTCCAGATCTTTCAGAGACCCAGATGGCATCGGAACAATTCATAAAGGATATTGGAAAAGGAAACAGTATCGACGGAGTAATTACCATTGATATCGCAGTCATACAAAAACTACTTGATGCTTGGGAAGGAATTGAAGTCCCAGGAGAAAGCGAATTAATTACGAGTGAGAATATATATTCTAAGATTTTTGAAATGCATCGTGAATTTACCCCAGGATCTACAGAAAAAGCAACGTTCTTAGCAAACCTAGCAAACGAGATGGTAACAAAGCTTCTCTCCACAGACATCTCTGGCTTAATTGGATTAAGTGATGCACTAATATCTTCTCTAGATGAAAAACACTTACAAGTAAACCTTCGAAATACAGATGCTTTGAACTTCTTCTCTTCAAGAAACTGGGCAGGAACTCTAGATTCCAAATACAATGATGCTCCAATTGCCATAGATTGGAATTGGGGTGGAAACAAAGCCAACCTCTACTTGGACAAAAGCTATAATCTTACAGCAGATATTAAGGATAAGGATACAATAGACTTTACATATAGCATTTCAGTTGAAAACAATTCGACATCAAACAATTACCCTGAAGGTGACTATATAAATTACCAAAGAATATATATTCCATCAGAAGCAAAAATATTAAAGATTTCAGGCATAGAAGATAATAA
>Ga0209800_10000301_pt1 | contig 91179 bp, 73 predicted proteins | sample Higcelweek8metaG_FD_187174 | JGI IMG/M metagenome (GOLD analysis project Ga0209800, IMG submission 187174) | Freshwater pond sediment microbial communities from the University of Edinburgh, under environmental carbon perturbations - High... | ecosystem: Environmental > Aquatic > Freshwater >... | reverse complement strand
GCTGATAGCGGGGGGCGAGTAGCGAGCTATTTATAAGCGAGCGGAGCGGGCGGGTGCGATAGCACCCGGTGCGTAGCACTGTCGGCGTTCTAGCCGACACTCAACCCACGTACGTCCCCGCTATCTGACCGCCGCGCCCCGGAGCCGGGCAGACCTTTTCCGGGCGGGAGCGCCCATTTTCGGAGAAAACGTGCGGGTATAGTCCGAGGCCCCCCGTCATCCGCGATGCCGCCGCGTCGTGCGCCAGCGCCCGCCTATTCAGCGTCGTCTTCGTCGGGGATTCCGTATTTCTTCATCAGCTCCGGCGTCTGCCGCAGCTCGGCGATCAGCTCATCGACGCTGAAATCGGCCACCACGAAATCGCCGTCCACCAAGGTCGGGGTTTTCGACTGGCCGGAAATGTCTTCCATGTCGGCCATTTCTTTGGGATTGGCGAGCACGTCGCGCAAATCGACATCCACGCCGTGTTCGGCAAAAAACGCGCGCGCGGCGCGGCACCACGGGCAACCGGGCTTGATGTAGAGGATGGGCAGGTGTTTCATGGGGTGTTTTCTAGGTGATACCTTTTATATACAGCCGATTCTTGTTTTTTCAACCGCCGCGCCCGTCTTGACCGCTGAAAGTTTCCGTGCGACAAAACGCCCCTCCGCCAACCCCGTGCGCGCCGCGCGCGGGAGGTATCCGCTCTTGGAATGTTTGTGTGGGAGCGCTTGTGCGCGCGGTGAGCGCCTTTGACGCGTGATTTTCGCCTGAACGGGCCCTTGCGGGCTTGACTTCGCCCGTCCGCGCGCAACATTAGAATGTGTGCGCCGTTGTTTGAATTTTAAGTTTCACCCCCGTTTTGTACTATGAGCATGGACGCCTATATTATTTTCCCCAACACTCCGCTGGCCAAGCGCGTGTCGCTGGAAACGTTGCGACAGCTTCAAGCGCAGGGACAAATTCAAAATGACACCCCCTGCATCCATGTGGGCGACCCCACCTTGTTGACCGTGCAGGATCTCCTGCGCGCGCACAGCGCCCGGGCGACGTGGGAGGCCGTGCATCGCGGCGACGACGGCGGCGCGCCCGACCCCGCTCCGATTCACCTGCGGCCCGATCCCAGCGGGATCACGGAGGAGGAGCGCTATTACCTTTTGTCGAACGCCTTGGTCTCGCCGCGCGATTTGCCGCACCTAGACCGCAGCAGCGCCCTGCGCCTGATCGGCGGCCACAGCCGCCGCCAGAAGATGAAGCGCGTGTATTTTTGCATCACTGTCGCGGCCGTGCTGGCGGTGGCGGGCGGGGCTGCCCTGTGGATGTTGACGGCGAAAGCCGCCGCCAACGAGCCCGCCGCCAACGAGGCCGACGCCACGACCATTGCCGCCGCCACCAAGGCCGCCAAGGCTGACAAGGCCCCCGCCCTTTCGCCCGAAGAGGCCCGCAAGCAGCGCCTCGCCGAAAAAATGGCCGCCCGCGAGGCCGCCGCCAAGAAGAACGCCGAGACGATGAAGCTGCGCATGGCCGCCGACAGGGCCGCCGCCGACAGGGCCACTGCCGAAGCCAACGCCGCCGAGGTGATCAGAAACCGGGAATCCGACGCCTTGGCCGAGGCCCAGCGGCTAGAGCGCGAAGCCAATATGACCGAAGCGGAGCGCCGTGCCGCCGCGTTGGAGCGCGAGAGCAGGCGAGAAATGGCCGTCGCCAGCTGGATAGACGAAAAGCTTTCGAAAACCCCGGGGTTGCGCAACCAAATCGGCGTTTTGTTCGACATTTCCAAAGGCTCTTTTTCATCGACCAATTATCTGTGCAGCGGCGTAGTGGCCGAATGGAACGGCAAGCGCTATTTCTTCTGCCCCATCAGCGCGCTGCTCACCTGCGCCGAGCCGGAAGCCCAGTTGGTCAGCGGCGAGACGCTGAAACTGCGCACCTTGCCGCTAGTGGTGTTTGGCATGCTCGACGTGGTGGGCGTTTGTCTGGGCGACGCCGCCCCCGTCACCGACGCGGAAAAGACGGCGCTGGCCAGCTCAAATCTCGACACCGCCATGGGCGAGCAATTTAAGCGCCTCGTCGTGAAGCCCGTCGATTTGGGCGACACGTCCAACGGCTATGCCGTGGGCATCAGCCGTCTTGCGCCCGGACAAATCAGCGTGCGCACCGCCACCGCCGAATTGGGCGGCGACGGTTATTGGCAGTTGAGCAGCAATGCGACCGACGAACTCAGCGGCTTTATTTTGATCGACGCTCGGCGCGGCAGTTTCATGGGGGTGATTGCGCCCTCCGGCAGCGCGGTGCGCGGCACGCCCAAGTATCTGGCCTTCAACATCGGCAATATTTCCGACCCCAATCTCATCGCGTGGGAAACCCTGCTGTCCGAACTGAAGTCGCTCGCCCAGATCAAAGAGCGCACCCTTTCCTTCAAGGCGCTGGCCGACAACGAACTGAGCCAGCCCTTGCCCGACGCGCGCATGCAAAGCCTCGTGTGGAGCATGTCCAACAAGGTGAAAACCGCGCTCGCCAAGCAGACGCCCTCGCTGCGCGACACCACGCGCATCCGCGAGATTTTCTTCGGCGATTTGGCCCGCCTGAACACCGAGGACATCCAACCGCAAAAATTCACCGTCCCCGTCCTGCAGTCCGCCGTCATCAAACAAAAAGAATTGCGCCTCAAATACATTGAGGAAGCCAAAAAGCAGCTCAAGGACGAGGCCTTTTTGAAGGTGAATTAGGTTAGGTCGTATCTTCAAATTCCTCAGGTCGTCCGCTCGACCGGATTTTGGGTGTCGGCTGGAACGCCGACAGTGCGGCGCACCGGATGCTGCGCATCCGCCCATTCCGCGCGCTTGGAGTTGCGCGCTTCAGGCCATTTTTTGGTGTCCTCGCCTCGCCGATGCGCTGCATCGCCTCGGCTCGAAGCCCCAAAAAATAACTCAAAATCGGCCTTCGCGGACTCGTTCCGGAATGGAAAGACACCCCCTGGCGTTCCTTTGCGGGCCGCGCAGGCAGCGCGCACAAAAAAATCCGTCCGTTTATGCGGGCGGATTTTTTTGTGTGCGCCGTCGCGGCGGCGGGAGTTATTGCACGGCGATCGTTTCGGGCAGATGGCCGTATTTTACGGCGTAGGCGTGGCGCAGGGGTTCGGCGTCGGCGGGGTCGAACGCGCTTGCGACAAAGGCCATCACCGCGCCGCCCCAGCCGCCGCCCATCATGCGCGCCCCGTACACGTGGGGGAGCTTTTGCAGGCCGTCGGCCAGAAAGTCGAGTTCGGGCACGCTGTTTTCAAAGAGGTCGCGCGAGGAGGCGTGCGAGGCGTTCATCAGGCGGCCCACTTCGGCGAGGTCGCCCGCTTCCAAGGCCGCGCGGGCGGCGCGCACGCGGGCGTTTTCTTCCGCGATGTGCAAGGCGCGCTTGAAGGGCAGGGGCCCGAGCGCCGCCTCCTGCGCGCGCACTTGCGCGGCGGTGGCGTGCGCCAGGCATTTTAGGGCCGGGTCGGCGGCCTTGAGCACCGCGAAGGCGCGCGTGCATTCGCCGTGGCGCGTGGCGTATTGCGAATCGACCAGCGCGTGCTTGACGCCGCTTTTGATCAGGAAAAATCCGGACGTCTGCGGCAGGGGCAGGGTTTTGAATTCCAGCTTCAGGCAGTCGATCCACACCAGCGAATGGGGCCAGCCGAACGCCGACACCCCTTGGTCGAGAATGCCGCAGGGCATGCCCACAAATTCGTTTTCGGCCATCTTGCCGATGAGCGCCAACTGCTTGGTGTCGGGCGAAAACCCGAAGAGCGCGCACAAGGTCTTGAGGGCGGAAAGCTCAAGCGCCGCGCTCGAACTCATGCCCGCGCCCTGCGGAATGTCGCCGGCAATCGCCATCGAAAACCCGCACGGCAGGCAGTGCCCGAATTTGCGCAGGCTGTCCACCACGCCCAAGATGTAATTGGCCCAACTGTCCGCGCCGCTTTGGCGGCCAAAGTCCTTGAAGGCCACTTCCACGCGCGCGTGCGGGGTGAGCGAAAGCAGGGCGATTTTCCCGTCGTCGCGCCGCGCGGCGCAACTGTACGTGCCCAGCGTCACCGCCGCGCCCATCACTTCGCCCCCGTTGTAATCGACATGGTTGCCGATAAATTCGAGCCGCCCGGACGAAAAGCCCGAGGCCTCCGGCGTTTTGCCAAACGTTTTTTCAAATGCGTCTGCGCACAGACGTTGCGTGGAGTTCATGAAGGGGAATGCCGTGAAGGGGATGCGGAAGGAAGGTAGATGAAACGCGCGTCGCCCGCCCCGCGCAGGGCTTTTCACACCCCCGCAAAATGCGACAACGCCATTCGGCTATTTTTAAAGAATCGCGCCCCCGGAGTAAAGGGGCAAATGCCCGCCCGCGTCCGCCCGGGTGAAAGAAACGCCCAGCGCCCACAAGAACGCCCGCGCGCGTGCTAACTGGATTTCGCAAGAAAGAGTTTTTGCCTCAAAACCACGCAATCCGACGACGCCCGCATCCTTTAAGCGCGTTTTAATCGGATGGGGTACGGGAATTATTTGATTTCGATACCAAGCTCGGCAGCTTTTGTCCAAAGAAAGTTTGTGAACGCGGAACAAGCAATCAGCATGAATCTGGCATCTGCGTAAGATGGTTCCGTGCTGTTCTCAGTTAATGAATGCCTAATGCCTCCTTCATCACTGCTATACCCGTAGAGTGATAGAAATGCTTTTTCAAATGCAGGATGAATCGCTGCTTTGGTCTTAATTTGTTTGATGCAATCCCCCATTGTTGCCTTGGGCATTCCAGTGAAAGTCCGGCAAGCAGCTTCAACTGCCAAAATAGATTCTTTTATGGAATTGCGAAGGTCTGGATTTTTCCTATCGGCAAGATGCGCAAGTGCTTGATTTATATGCGCCGAAACTGCTTTTGTGCCTTTGGCTAGTGTCGTTTCTATCTCTCTAACTTCCTCTTCACTGGAAATATCAGTGATTTCAAGTCCGACAACCCTATAGGCAGATCTTTCCGATTCTAAGACTGAATTAAGAGATGCTTTTAATTTGCCACTCCATTCTGTAAGGCAGTTTTGCAAAATAAATTCTGTTATGTCGTAGACCTCATTCCATGCACATGTGAGAAAATAATCCTTTATTTTTTCATAAGAACTGTCGGTATATCCATACTTAAAGCTACTTGGCATTGAGTCTAGTGTTTCCTTGAAATAATTATGCCATAGAAGTTTGCATAAACTTGTAATATAATTACACCTTTCCGGATTTTCTGTTCTATAATTATCCCATATACACAATTTAATTATATTCCATAGACGGTTTCGCAACGCATCATCCATTGATTCACGTTGTATTTCTTTTTGCAAGGGATGAAGTCCTTTTCTTTGTGAGAATGATGGCGGCATAGTAATATATTATTTTTCGTTTTTTATAAAATGGTGTTGGAATTTGACTTTATTTCAATGAATCCCATCCTTTGAAAATTTTTGCAACTAATTTTATGAGTTAAAGCTATAATGATAAACGCTTTGGTTTAAGTTCATCGGCGCAAATGTTTTGTCTTTGGCGGAAAGCAGGGGCTTAAAATGGTGGAGTGCTTAGGATTACTTGGCGCCATTTGTCCGCTTGGCCGTCTTGCCCGAAGGGGCAAGCGTCCCTCGCCGAAACCGTGCGTGTTCGAGTTGCATCCTCCGGTGAGACGCTTGCGCCTGCGGTGTCACGCCCATCCCAAGCCGACGCAAAAAAGCCCCGTTTCCTTGCGAAAACGGGGCTTTAAAATGGCGGGATGGACGGGACTCGAACCCGCGACCTCCTGCGTGACAGGCAGGCGTTCTAACCAACTGAACTACCACCCCTTGAAACTAAAGGTTTAACGCTAGATACCTTCGCGCCGAGTGTCAAGCCGTCAAAGCGCGTTTGTTTAATTTTTGTCGCCAAAGGGGCGCATTTTTCGGCACAATGGGCGCGAACGTTTTTTATTTTTTCCGCATGAGCCATTCCGTACCCACGATCGAAGAAGCCCCCGAAAACGTCCAGCGCATGGTGCGCTGGTACGAACGCGTGCTGATTAAACTGATTGCATGGTCTATGCGGGCGTGGTTCTCCACCTTGCGCCTGAACGTGACGGAGCGCTTTCGCGAAATGGCCCTCGACACCACGCGCAGCAACGTCTTTTTGTTTTGGCATAACCGGCTGTTCATGGGGTCTTTGCTGTACAATGAAATGCGCCGCACGCGGCCCGTGTACGCCATTGTCAGCGCCAGCAAGGACGGGGCCTTCGCCACCGCGCTGGCCGCCGAATTGGGCGTGCGCGCCGTGCGCGGCTCGTCCAACCGCCGGGCCCTGCAGTCGCTGCGCGAAATGCTCGAGGTGCTCAAAAACGACTGCGACGTGGCCATCACCCCCGACGGCCCGCGCGGCCCCCTGTACTCGATGAGCGCTTCCGCCGCCTTGCTGCTGCGGCACACGCACGCGCGCATTGTCATTATGGCGTGCACCCCCCACCGCGCGTGGCGGCTGAAAAGTTGGGACGGGTTTTATTTGCCCAAGCCCTTTTCCCGCGTCGATATCGACAGCGAGATTTTGGAAGACTCTCTGATCGGCGACAGCGTCAGCGACTACGAATTCCGCGACTTGATTAAACAGCGCTACGACGCGCTGACGGTGGACCACGTGCCGCATCCGTGTCCGGCGGCGACGGCCAAGCGCGGCGCGCGCCCCCCGCGGTAGGCTGGCGCACGGACTTCTTGAGGGTATCGCGGATGGCGGGGGGCCTCGGTGAGCACCCGCACGTTTTCTCCGAAAACGCGCGTTCCCGCGCGGAAAAGGCCTGTGAGGCTCCGGGGCGCGGCGGTCAGATAGCGGGGACGTACGTGGGTACGCCCCCCGCTATCAGCCCTACCGCGCTCCTCGCCTGACAGGCCTTTTGCGCGCGGGCAGGGCGGGCGGTGATGATGCCGCGCAAGCGCGCGGATTTGAAGTGTGCGGGGAAAGGAAAGATGCGTTTATTTCGCTGCGGACTTGGCTGACGGGCGAAGCCAGCATTATCTCGGGCGGGTGTCTGCGGGGGCCTTTTCGGTCAACGGTTTTTTTGCGCGCGGGGCGGCGGCGCGTCGCTAGTGGGGGGCTTGTGCGCGCGCTTGACGCTGCGGGGGCATGGGCGGACAATAGGAGGATTATGGCAACCGCAACGGCAACTTACCTCGGCGGCTTGCGGGTGGAATGCACCCACCTGCAAAGCGGCACCAAGATTATCACCGACGCCCCCGTGGACAACCACGGCAAGGGCGAGGCGTTTTCCCCCACGGACTTGTGCGCCACGGCGGTGGCGGCCTGCGGGGCCACGATCATGGGCATTTACGCCGAGCGCGAGGGCATCGACCTGACGGGCATGCGCATGGACATCACCAAAAAGATGAACGCCGACCCCCGCCGCATCGGGGAAGTGGACGTCGTGTTTCACATGCCGCCGCGCCCCTTCACCGACCGCCAAAAGGCGAACCTCGAGCGCGCCATCCACAGCTGCCCCGTCTTCCTCAGCCTGCACCCCGACATCCGCAAGAACGTCTCTTACGTCTGGGAAAAATAGCGGCGAACGCGCGGCGGCGGTAAGGGACTTGAACCCTTGCGTTTGCGCGTGTGGCATGTCGGAAGCTGAAAAATAAAAACCCCCCGATCGCGCTTGGATGCACGCGAGCGGGGGGTATGCCTTGCATTATTTCCTGACGAGAAAATCGGGGCTACTTTTCCAATTCGTATTCGAGTGAATTGACGGTTTTTAGCGCGTCGCGGCACCATTGGGGGGCCGCCGTGCGGGCTTGGGGCCAGTCGGGGCGGGCCATCAGGCGGGCGGCGTTGTTGTGGCGGGGCCAGATGCAGCCGGAGAGGGCTAGGCAGGCGCACAGGCCGAGCAATGCGGTTTTCATGGGGCGGGGGTGTCCTGCGGCGTGGGAGTCGTTGCGTCGGGGGAGGCTTGCGTCGTGGCCGCCGACCCCGTCGCCGCCGCGCTTGTCGCCGTGGATGCCGCGTCCGTCGATGCGCCTGGCGTCGGGGCGTCGATGGCCGTGTCCACGGCGGCGTCTTTGGCGGCTTTGCGGGCCGCCGCCGTGGCTGCGCGGCCCTGCGCGAGCAGATTCAGCGCGGCGGCAAAAATGCCCTCGAGCGCGGGAATCGCTTTCAGCAGGGCCAGCGCAATGGTCACGGCCACGCTCATTGGGCGTCCTCGGCGGAGGCGGACGAAGACGACTTGCCGGAGGACAGCGTGCCGACGCCAAACGCGCCCAAAACGGCGGCCACGGCGTCGAGCGCCTGCACGATGCCGGCGCTCAGGTCGAGCGTGCCGCCGAAGAAGTTGCCCACGGCGATCAGCAGGCCGCCCACGGCGAGGCTGACGACGCTGGCGGTTTTCTTCCACGATGCGGCGGAGGTTGACGAGGTTGTGTTTTCAGTTGCGGACATGGTGTTTCCTTTGGTTTTTTGCGGTTGCGAGTGTAGTAAAAAAATGGATACACATTAGTCGTTCAAGGAGGCGGCCTTTTTGAAGGTAGGCCACGTGAACCAGTCGGCCCCCACCTTGTCGAGGTCGCGCCAGTCCTTGGCCACGGAGGAGGCTCCGGAGAGCAGCGTGCCGCCCACGGTCAAAAAGCCCTGGTTGCGCGCGTTGTCGGCCTGCGCGTTGAGCAGGTTGGCCTCGTCGTGCGCGGCGCGTTCGGCGCTTTGGGCGTTGTAGGCGACGTTCTGGTTGTCGAATTCCATCTGGTAGGCCGCCTCGGCCTGCGCGCCGAGGGCGGAGCCGGTGTTTTCCACGTTGGCGGCGGCGAACTGCGCGCGGTATTTGGACAGCTCGCGCTTGTTCGCCGCGCGGCGCACGGCCAGTTGGGCCTGCGCGTCGGCGCGGGTGGCGGCGGCGTTTTCCTCGGCCACCTGCGCGTTGTAGCGGAAGGTTTCTTCGTTGGCCTTGGCCTGTTGGGCGGCGCCGAGCGTGCTGATGCCCGCGCCGACGCCGGTGAGTAGAAGTGCGGTGAGTCCCATAGTCAGTCGGTTCGTTTGAGGAGTTGCTGGAGGTTGGAGTGGTTGGTGAAAAATCCCTGTCGGCGCAGCCGCCCGGCCAGTCCGCCGCGCGCCAGCGCCATCACCCAGCCGTAGCCGAAGCGTCCGGCCTGCGCGCACAAAAATTCGGCGAGGGCGTCCACCGCGGCGGCGGCGGCGCGCGGGGGCAGGCCCGGGGCGGTGGTCGTCCACGCCAGGAGGGCCATGCCGGTGGAGTTGTCCATGTAGAGCCACGCCATGCCCACGGGCGCGCCCTGCGGTTCGAGCGCCACGGCCCCGATTTTGGGGAGGGCTTCCGGCGGCGGGGCGTACAGCCCGCGCGCCTTGCACCAGCCGCGCAGGTGCGCGTGGTCTTCGCTGCGGTACAGCCGCAGGGCGGGGCGCGCGGCTAGGCGTCGATTTCGATCATCAGGCATAACAGCGTCAGCGGTTCGGGTTCGTCCGAGCGCACCACAACGCCCTGCTCGCGGGCGGTGGAGGAGGCGAAGTTTTTGTGGATGACCCCGGTGAAGAGCGGGGCCGGGGCGTCGGTGGGGTCCGCGCTGTCGCGAAAGCTCACCGGGTCGAGCGCGCCGTCGCTGGTGCCCACTTTGCACGCGCCTGAGCGGTGGAGGCGCAACGACGTTCCCACGATGCGGCGAACCATGTTTTGCGTGCTGCCCGCCGGGCCCTGCCCGTTGATGCACAGCGTTTCCAATTCGGCGGTGTAGGGCAGGCCCGCGTGCACGTCGTAGGCGGGGCCCAGCAGGGAAATTTTCCCGTCTTGCACCGTGCGCGTGCCCTCGTAGCCGCCGTTGGCCACCACGGCCACCGTCAGGCCCTCCAAGTGTTCGAGCCCGCCCATTTGGGTGATGTCCACAAGCCCCTGATAGCTGACCGCGCTGTCGAGAAAATCGACTTCGCGCGCCGTTGCGCTGAGCGTGCCCTCGCTGAGGGTTGACAGCACGGTGTTCGTCAGTTTTTCCATGGATTCAAAGACGAGCCCCTCCACCGCGTCCGCAAAATCCGCCCACGCGCTCAGGCCGTTGGCGATGTAGAAAAAGCGGCACGACAAGCCCTCGACGGCGGCGGCGGCCTGCGCTTTTGTCGCGCCGTTTTCATGGCTGGGGGCGTCCGTCACCAAGATCATCAGGCGCAGGGCGTTTTCCGAATCGCTCCACGACAGATCCTGCGCGGCCTTGACGATGGCCCCGTAGGCGTCTTCTTCGGTGTCGCCCCCGCCCTCGGCCACGACGGTGTCGAGGAGGGCATTGAAGGGCGCAAAGGCGCCAAAATCCAGCACCTGCTTGGGCTCGTCGGCGTCCTTGAAGGTGAGCAGCGCGTAGGTGATTTTCCCCGGATAGACGGTTTCAAGTCCCTCGGCAATGGACACCATTTGGGTCTTCATCGCGTCGATGACGCCGCTCATGGAGCCCGTGTCGTCCAAGAGGAAGCACAGCTGCACGCTTGCAAAGTCGGTAAACGTGCGCTCGGTGCGCTCGCGAAACGTGTTTTCCAGAGAGTTCTCGTTTTGCATGCGCTCGATGTAGATGCGCTTGCCGGAGGGCAGCGTGCGCTCGACGGCGGCCCACAGTTCGTCGCCGACGCTGGAGGCGATGGTCTCGACGGAGCGGAACTTGCCCTGCGTTTCGTGGCGGCTCCACGCGCGCACGGCGTTGTCGTTGTCGTAAGTGAGCGAGGCTAGGCACCCGTCTTTGCGCACGCACCACAGCACGGCTTCGGGGTACTGCTGGAAGGCGGCGTCCACAACGCCCTCGCCCGTGATGTGCTCGGAGAGCAGGGTAATGTCCTCGGCGGCGTAGCCGTCTTTTTGCAGCGAGTACTTCAGCTCGCGCAGGCGGCGGTTTTCGCGCTGGGGAAAAATCACCACGTCGTTGACCACCTCGGCGGCGAGCGTGCCGCTGCCGTAGGTGGACTGCCGCACGATCTTCACGTTGGTGGGGGTGAGCGGGTCTTTGGTTTCGCTGGCGCTGATGCGCCATTCGCCGCCGGTGGTGCCCACCGCGATGTCTTCCAGCGCGGCAATCCAGCAGATGCTGTCGCGCGCCTCGCTGGCGAAGGCGTATGTGAGCGCGTCGGTGTCGAGCGTGCCCATTTCAAAATTTTCGTAGTCGTTCACCTGACTGGCCCAAATGGTCTGGGGCTCGTGGCGCGACCCGCCGAAGAACAGGCGGCGCTGGTAAAACGTGGCGGCCTTGGGAAACCCGCGCACGGCGCTCCACGCGCCCTCGTACCAGCGTTTGACTGCGGTATAGGCGAGGGGCTTTTGCAAAATTTCGACGACGGCGCTTCGGGCGTGCTCCACCTGCGTGACGCGCACGATGCCGCGCCGATAATACTCCGTGAGGTTCAGCTCCCAGCGGAACGTCTCGGTGACGGAAAACCCCTCGCTGGTGCGCACGCGCAGGTGGCAGGCGTCGTCCTCGTCGCCCGCCACGTCGATGTTGCGGTCGCTGCTGGAGGAATAGGCGCGGTAGCTCTCCCACGTGGCGTCGGCGTCGGAGCCCTTTTCCTCGCGGTCGTAAGAGCGCTCGATGTAGAGCACGCCGCTCCACGTGCCGGAAGTGCCCAAATTCCAGCTGCCGCGCACGGGCACGCCCGCCGAAGTGCCCACCCCGCCCACGGTGCTCACGTCGCTGCGGGCGTGTTCCAGCGCAAAGCACGCCCCCGCATGCCCCGACTGAAACAAGTCGGTGTCTGAAATGAGCCGGATCGCGTGCGTGGCGGAGTGCTCCTCCAAATGCAGCCAAATCTCCTCCTCGTTGCGCTCCAAAAAGGGCGGCTGCATGAAGTCGATTTGCGCAAAGCGCCAGTCGGTGTCGCCGTAGCGCGAGAGCTTGCACGGCGGATGGTTTTCGTGGGCCAGAAAAATCACGTCGAGGCTCTGCACCCATTGCAGCTCGAACACCTCAGCGGCGGTGTAGGGCGTGGCCACCTCGTAGGGAACGCGGCCGTCCTCGCCGGTGACGGTGACGGGCGCCTGATTTTTGAAAAAGCGGATGTAGCCCTCGCCGAATTCCAGCATGAACGTTTCGTTCATCGCGAACTGGAAGCGCACGAGGCGGCAGGGCTTGTCGTCGTACTTGGCGGGGGCCACATAGGCGAACCCGCGCCGCTTGCGCACCCCGCCGTAGGGGATGGGCACGAGGTTGGTGAGCGTCTTGCAGCCCGAGCCGTACTTGTCGTAGTCTTCGCGCCCGTGCAGATAGGGGGTGAATTCGCCCGCGTTGAACGAATTGATTTCGACGCTTATCGCCATGACGGGCCCTCCGCGTTGACGTGATGCCCGGCGCTTTTGGCCTCGATCCACAGGCTTTGGCGCGGGGGCAGGTGCTTTTTGTTCTCCATGGCGTCCACGGTGCGGGCCTCAATGGCGGCGCTGTCGGTGTACTCCTGGTAGAGCAGTTTGGACAGTTGCACGTTGGCCTTCACCGACACGGCCAATCGGCTGGCCAGCAGCACGGCCACGGCCTCGGCGCACAGTTGGTCGAGTTCGTGGGCGGCGGCCAGCCGGATGTACTCCAGCTCCACGCGCGCGGCGTCGGTGAGAATGCGGTCGCGCACGCGCCGCCACGGCTGAATGCCCGCGTTGACGCACACCACCCGCAGACAGTCGGCGGGCAGCTGGAACTGGTACGCAAAGCCAAAGAGCGGGGCCTCCTGCAAGAGGGCGAGCCGCGCCTGCGCCATCGCGCAGTTCCATTTGCCCGAGCGCAGCACTTGGGCCAGCACGCTGGGCAGCAGCAGTTTGCATTTGCGGGCCTCGACCGAGGCGTCGTCCAGCGACTGGATGACCGTCTCGCCGATGCGGGCGAGCGCCAGATTGCAGATGTCTACGGAGTTCATGCGGTATGAGATGGGCGCGCTTTTTTCGCGCGCGGGATGGATGAGGGAAAGGGGTTGCGGCAAAGGGGCGAGCGGTTCTCTCCCTTTGCCGCGCGGGCCGCCGTGGAATTTCGCGCTATGCCGGGCGCGAAATCCGCCGAGATTTTTTTCTCTTGGGCAGACCCGCCGCGCGCGCCCGTTTTCACGGACGCAGGCGAAGGCTTTTTTTCAAACGAGGCCGCGGCGATTAGCCTTCGGCGCTCGGGGATTCGTCGGCGGCGATGGACACCACCAGTTTTTCTTCGAGGCGGGCGGCCCCGACGGACTGGGCGGCGTACACTTGGGTGGCGTAGCTCTTGTCGGCGCGCTCGGTGATGCGGCCCTGGATGGGCGAACCCACGGAGAGCAGCAGGCCGTTTTGCACGTAGGCAAAGCAGGTGCGCACGTCGTTGGCGTCGAGCGCCAAGAGTTCGCTCTTGATGAACTCCATGCCCATGAAGTAGTTGACCGCGCCGTCCACGAGGGCCTTCACGCTCGCGTAGTCGGTGCTGGACACTTGCTGCACGTTGAGCAGGAGGTCGTCAATCTGCTGTTGCGAGACCGCGATGAACAGCTTCGAGCCCGCGGGATACTCGTTCTTGCCCAGGACGGACTTGGCCTTGATGAGCTTGGCCAGCGTCAGGCCGGTGTTCGTCCCCTCGCTGCCGAACTGCACGCCGATTTTCTGCGAATCGGGCAGGGCGACGGGGCCGACGGGCCCTTCCTCGGCCTCGGTGAGCAGGGCATAGGAAGTGCCGGTGGCGGCCTTGACGATTTCCTCGTCCTTGGCGCGGTTCATGGCGAAGACGGCGCTCTGCGCGTAGGCGCTCTTGGGGTCGGCCAGCAGGCGCACTTCGTCCTGCTTGTCGATGAGGTCGGCCCATTCGTAGTCCGTCAGGTAGACGGCGCGGCGGGCGTGCGCCGACTCCACGCGCGGGGTGTCCCCGTGGCGGGCGGTGCGCTTGACGGCCACGGTGGCCCCGAGCTGGTCGAAGAACTTGGTCTTGCCCTTCTGGGTTTCCTCGCGGACTTTGCCGGCGAAGCGGCTTTCGCTCTGCTGGGCGAGGTGCTGAATGTTCGCCTGATACTGTTCGGCGAAGGCTTTGGTGATTTCGGTGGACATGTGAGAATTCCTTAAGTGATGGTTGCGTGTGCGAAGGTTTTTTTTGCGGGCCCGAAGTGTCCGCCCGGCGAGGGGAAATGCGCGCCCGAAGGCGGCGCTTTTCCCCGGGGCCGCCCGCTGGCGCGCGCGGTGAAACGCGTTGCTGCGCAAGCGGACAGCCCCCCGGCGGGTTCTGCCCTTGGCCTTGATGGCGGGATGTGTCGATTCAGAGGCGGTTGTGCGATTGGAAAAGAACGTCCCTTTTTCGCGGCCCGGCGGCAGGCGAGGGGTTTCAGGCTTGCGTCGGCTTGGGCTTTCGCCCCCGCCGTGCGCACAGTTTTCTGTCCCGCGCTTGCGAGTCCCGACTGTACGCAAACGCCCGCCCCGCGCAAGGCGTAGCTAGTTGCCGCCGTTTCCCCGCCCGCGCCGTTTTGCCCCGCCCCGCGCCGCAAAGCGCAAGACACTTTTTAGGCGCATTTTTCGCGTTTCCACGGGCGTTTAAAAAGCCGCTTTTTCGCGCAGGCCGCTTCCGCGAGGGAAGCCCCCAATCCCCTCCGCCCGCGCCCGGGAGCGATTGCGCGCCAATGCCGCACACTTCCTTGCGCCGCCCGCGCGCCAATGCCGCCCCGCCGCGCGCACCCGCGCATCACGCGCCGCCCGCGCCCTTTCAATCAGAAGCCCGCCGCCGTGCGCGCCATTGTCATGCACGGTTAAGCGGGTCGCGTAGCGCGTGGGGGCGCAGCGCGCCCGTGCGCTGCATTGTCATACACCGTTGCGACCCGTTTTGCGGGAGCGCCTTTTCCGGTGTGCGCTGTATTGTCATACAGCCGCGCAACAAACGCGCGGGCGTTCCGCTGGTGCGCGCCATTGTCTCACCCTGCGCCGCCGCGCCGGGAAAACAAAGCCCCGTCCGGCACAAAGGCGCGGAGGGGGCTTTGCTATTTATGCGGACAAATGGAGATTACAGGTGGGGCGGCTAATCGCCGAGTTTGACGCGCAATTCGCCGAGATCGTTTAGGTTTTTGAGAAGTTCTTTGGCGGCGTACTCGTTTTGCGCGGCGGCTTTTTCCAGCATCGTTTTCATCTTATCGAAATCCTGCGGCACGCCTTTACCCTGATAGTAGAGCTTCGCCATCATCATCTGGGCTTGCGGATAACCGGCTTCGGCGGCTTTTTCCATGAGCTGTGCGCCCCGCTTTATGTCGAGGCGCACATACTGACCGTCGAGACAGGCCATCCCCACCGTATACTGCGCCTCGGGGAATCCGAGCTTGGCCGCGCGTTCCAAATAGGCGAAGGCGGTTTTGACGCCGCCCGGCTCGTCGCGCTGGCGCGCCAGATAGTACATGCCCGTGTAAAACACCGCGCGCGGGTAGGCGTCGGTTTCCGACGCTTGAAGCCACAATTCCAATCCTTTTTTTTCATCCATCCCCGGCAGCGCGTCGCCGCGCATGTACATTTGCCCGAGGGCCGTCTTCGCCTTGATGTTTCCTTTGTCTGCCGCCTTTTTCAGGTAATTAAAGGCTTTTTCCCGATTATAGGTGCGCTCTTGCAGATAGTAGCTTGTTCCCAAAAATCGTTGCGCCTCCGTGTCGTCATGCTTCGCCGCCGCATCCTCCAAAATCTTCACTCCGCGCGCCTCGTACGGCGTGCCTTGGCGGAAAAGCACGAAGTATTCCGCCACGGAAACTTTTTGTTCTCGGTCGCCCAACTCGTAGGCCTTTTCAAACCAGTCATTGGATTTATCCATGTCTTTTTCAACGCCGCGGCCCTTGGCATAGGCTAGACCCAAACTATAAGCGGCATGGTAAACGCCTTGCTCGGCGCTTTTCTCATAATAGATACATGCTTTCTTTGGATCTGATTCAGTTCCTATCCCGAGACTGTAAAAGTACCCAGATCGAGCGAGGCCCTCCTTATCCCCTCTTTTTGCGGATTTCTCATACCACAACAATGCGGTTGCCTCATTCTTTTTCACGATCAGGCCATCTTCGTAAACTTCTCCCAGTTTATAAAAGGCGAACGCATTGCCTTCATTCCCCGCCTTTTCTAATCTTGCAAGATAGCTTGTGGCGCTTTCATCCTTTTGCCGATTTAATACATCTTCGCCAAGTAGAATAGATGCTATCGCTAAAAACAAAACAGCTTGCAAAGAGAGAAGTTTCATGGGATTGGCGTGTGAACTTTCCTACACAAATCTTCCCAATTCGCTTCTTCTTTGCAAGCTGTTTTTAATTTATTGAGTTATTTTTTATTTTAGCGACGATTGGGGTCTGCGCCCTTTCCCCCGCCATCCTCCCCCGCATACCCCATCACCTTTGCAAGGCATTCCCGGTAGATGCGTTCAATTTCTTTGGGCGTGAGGGCGTTGGGATCCGTGGTTTTCACGCGGCTGTGGAAGTCCTCAAGGCCTTCGATGTAGGCTTTGACGCCGTGGGCGCGGACCTCGGGCGAGTCGGCCTTCAGGTAGGTGTCTTGCGCGAACTGTTCTGAATACTTGCGAAACCAAATAGTGTTTTCTAAGGCCGTGTCTCCTTTGTTTTTGGGGATATTGATGTTCCGCAAATAGTAATCCACATGTCCGGGTTTGACGCCGGAAAGCTTGAGCATCATGCGGATTTGCGCTTCGGTTTTGCGATAGGTCGGGTCGTCGTTGTCCATGGTGGTCAGCCGCCGGATGAGTTCCCCGCCGTCTTTAAAACTGTCAAATACGCCCATGTCGCCCTTTTCGGCGCGCGCTTTTTCTTCGGGCGTGAGGAAGTCGAAGGCCGAGGGGTCTTCTTTCCACAGCTCGCCGAAAAAGTCGCCGTAGCGCTCCTGTTCGAAGGCCTCGCGCTGGGGCTGGGTGATGTCCTTGTCGGCTACCGCCTTGTCCAGATACGCTTTCATTGTCTGTGACGAGACACCGTAACGGGACTCCATGATATTGCGGGCAAGGACTTGCTGATGGTTGGCGCGTTGTCGTTTGGTTGTGTCCAAAAGCGTTTCGCGTTCATCCTCCTTGAGCCCCGCCAGACGCTGGTCGTTTTCCCTCAGGGCCGTATAGAGCATACCCGGCGAGACGCTTTGCAACTGCTGGGCATGGTAGACGGACTGCGTGTGCGGGGCGTCGGCCAAGATGCGCGCCTTCTCCGCCTCGGAAATCGCGCCGATCGCAACGTAGTAATTCAGCTTTTCCTGTGCCGTCTTCATGTCGCCTTTTTGAATGAACGCAATGACGTCCTTTTCCACGCTGTAATGGATGCGCTTGTTTTCCGTTTGGCGCTCCAACAGGTTCAACTCGGGGGTGACTTTGGCGACATTCTGGTAGGTCTGGTCTTCAAGACTTTGGGCAAATCCTCCGCGGGCCTTTCCGCGGATGGCGGCGGTTCCGGACATCACGCGCTCGCGCGCCTCTTCCACAAATTTCCCGTCGAGCGTGCCTTCAAACGGCACGCCCGCCTTCTCGGCCTCCGCCTTTTTTTCCGCCATGAATGCGTCGATAATGCGTTTGCTCTCGCCGTTGAACTCCTCCTGAACCACCTGATTGATGGTTGTTTGCCGCTGAATGAGGATGTCTTTGAGTTGTGCGCTCACCGCGCCCACGCCTTGCGCGAGCGTTTGGTAGCCCTCTTTGTTGTCAAAGCCCTTGAAGGGCTGGGCGGCGGCGGTCTTGGGATAGGTGATGTCGGACAGTTTAAAGGTGATGGAAGGCATACGTGGCCTCGGTTTCTATAATGGGTGTTGGGTGTCTGCGTTTGGATTTGGAAAGAAGGAAAATCGCCGGAGCGCGCGCCCATGTGTAGCACACGGTAGCGCACGGTAGCACAATGAAGCGCACGCGCTCCGGCGGGTCCTTTAGCCCTGCGGGTGGGCGCGGGCGAAGAGGCGGGAGACTTCCTGCACGCGGGCCTCGTGGCGCGGGTCGCGGGCGTTCCAGTAGGGGTCGCTCTTGTCGGCCAAGATGGCGTCGATGCGGCCGCGCGAGTCGCCGCCGGCATGGGCGATGTCGTTGGCGGCGAAGGAATCCTCGCTCATCGCCAAGCCCACGCGGGCCAGCAGACGGATGACGGCGGGGTGGTCGCCCAAGCGCGGGTCGTTCACCACGTCTTCGCCGCCGAAGCGTTCGGCCACCGCGCGGGCGCGGGCCATGCTCTTGCCCAGTTCGGCCCCGCCGATTTCCGGGTCGGCGCGCAGCACTTCCATGGCCTCGTGCTGCGAGCGTTCGGTCTGGGCGTTCCACTGCGCGAGCTGTCCGCGTTCGTAGCCGTTGGCCCAGTCCACGAGCGCGCCGAATTGCTTTTGCGAGAGCCCGGCCTTGTGCGCGGCGCCCTTGAAGGCGTCGAGGCGGCCATCATCCCACGGGGCGTCCTCGGGCCAGTCCTGCGGTTTTTCGTAGGCGTAGGCGTCCGCCTTTTCGGGGCGGCCCAGGCGGTTGTAGAAGGCGTCCACCTGCTCGGGGGCGGCGTGCTCGTCCGGCGGCACGAGGCCCTTTTTGCCGATGAGGCTTTCCAAGTGCCGGTAGCTCTTGGCCAGCGCGGGCAGGCTCGTGAATTTCTCGCACAAGGCCGGGTCCTCGCTCCAGTGCTTGGCGGTGAAGTTGCCCTGCGCGTCCACGAGCGGGGCGGGCGCGGCGGCGGCGGGCGCGGGGGCGCTCGCGGCGGGGGCCGGAGCGGGCGTTTCGGGGGCGGAGGGGGTGGGTTCGTCGGGTGTTTCCATGTGGTTTTTGGCGTTAATTTTTTTGAATAACAGTTATGTTCGTGCGTTTCTGTGCGTTGCAACGGTCGGCATTTTCAAATGCGCGGCATTGCGCCGATATTTTACCGCTTGGCGGGCGCGCACTTTTTGGCTTCGAGGTCGTCGGCGAGCATGCGGTCGATGTGCAGCAGGGGCAGCTTCATGCCCTCGGCCAGCCACACCTCCTCGTTGCGCATGCCCGCGCGGGCGCTGGGTTTGCCGTAGCCGAACTGGGCGCGCAAATCCTCGCGCAGGCGTTGCCCGTCCTCGGTGGCGAAGACGCGGCGGTAGGCCCGCGCGGTTTCGCGCAGGCGCTCTAGGGCGGTGGGTTTGTCCATGGGCTATTCCTGCGCCTCCTGCGCCTGCTTGGCCTCGTCCACCACGGCGTCGGTCACGCGCTCGGGCAGTTTGCCGAAGGCCGCCGCGCCCTGCATCATCAGCCGGGCCTGTTGGGCTTGGGCCTGCGCCTGCGCGCGCGCTTGGCGGTCGGCCTGTACGTCCTTTTGCGGGCGCATCCAGCGCGTGGGCACGCTCAGGTTGCGGGCAAGCCCGCGCGCGGCGGTGTCGAAGTCGATGTTGTCAAACACCTGCGGGGCCAGCTGCGCGGCGGGCGCGAGGGTGTCCATCAACTGCAAAAACGCCCGCGTTTCGAGCGATTTGATCGCCATCGCGATTTTGGAGACGTAGTCGATTTTGTAGTCGAGGTGGATGGCCCGCCCGTAGCTGGCCATCTCCTTGGGCGGCTCGCCAAAGAGCCCGCGCCGCAGGCAAATGGCGAACACGCGGGTGAGCAGCGGGGAGAACAGCTCGGTGATCATCCGCGCGAAGGTGGGGGAAAACTGCACCAGCTTTTCGGCGGAGCGTTCGGCCACTTCGCGGGCGGTCATCTGCTTGTCGAGGCGGTTCATCATGTTGAACAAGTCGTTGAAGAACATGCGCTCGATTTGCCCGCGCTTTTGGGCGGCGCGGTCCTGCCCGATGTCGTAGCGGCCCTGCGTCTGCCATTCGCGCGGGCGCGATTCGGGCTGGGTGGCGTCGTAGTAGGTGATGCCGCCCGGGCGCAGGTCGATTTCAAAGGCCCCGTCAAAGGGCGCGAGCACGGGCGGGAAGGCGGCCTTTTCGCCGAGGGCGTCGAGGTCGTCCTCGATTTTGTTGAGCTGCTTGATCAGCGGCAGGGCCGACCACGCGGGCGAGTAGCCGTACTTGTCGGCCTTCGTCTTGAGAAAGCGCGAGACAAAGTAGGGCATTTCGTCGTAGCCCGCCTCGCGCACAAGGTGGCGATGGGCCACGTCCACCCAGTACGAGGCGTAGGGCTTGCCCCGGTTGTCGCGGCGGCGGGGCGAAAGCCCCTCGCGCGGCTCCACGGCGTGGATGAAGTCCCACGGGCGCGCGATCTGCGCCGGGTCGTTCGAGACCAGCGCCTTTTGCAGTTCCTCGTGCAGGGCGGCCGCGCCGAACTTTTGCGCGGCTTGGCGGGCCGTCCATTTGAATTCGCGGTACACGGTGTCCACCACGCCCTCGCAGTCCTCCTCAATGTAAAAAGTCCCCACGGGGATGTTTTTGAAGGTGAGGGTCGAGCGCCGGCCCTCCTGCAGGTAAATGCAGGCCGTGCCCATGGAGCCGCGGTCGAGAAAGTGCTCGTGGATTTCCAGATAGAAGTTCGAGCCCGCCAGCTCGTTGAACATCACTTGCGTGGCGTTTTCGAGCCATTGGGCCACGGCATCGGGCACCTTTTCGTCGCGGCTTTGGATTTTAAACCAAAACTCGTTGGCGGGGCACACGTAGGCGAGCTGGCCCGCCCCGAGCGTGTCGTTGGCGTGGATGGCCGTCACGTCCGACAGGCGGTCGGTGCGCACGGCCCCGGCGGACTGGTCGGCGGCGATGTCGGCCTTGCGCGGGCACACGTAGTCGGCGATTTCCTGCCACGTGGACTCGTACGAGGCGCGTTCGGTTTTCAGCGCGCCCAGGCGGTCGCACACGGCCTTGGCGCGGTCTTCGGGAGTGGATTTTTGCATGATGTTTTTAAGCGGCGGCGTTTATCCGCCGAGGAGGGTTTTTTTCTGCGTCTGCCCCGTGGAGGCGGGCGCGGCGCTTTCGCTCAGCAACGTCTGCTGCCGCGCGCGAAAACGCTTGGAGTAGTCGTCTTTTTGTTCCTGCGCCAGATCGGCCTGCGTGCGCACAATCGGCTTGGAGCGTTCCGGAATCTTCGGACTTTTAAACAATCCCATGGCGGAATCTTTCTTGGAGGCGGGGCAGATCATAAAAACGCAAGACGCCGTCGCCCCGACGCCACCCCGCAAGGGGCAGCGCAAACGGCATTGCGTTGAACAGTTGGAAAATGGCGCCCGGCCCGCAGAAGACGTGGATGTACCAGCAATCTGGGCTTTCGCAGGGCCCGCAGGCGTCGCAAATGACGCGGTACGGGTCGGCGCTGCGCACGGGCCGCGCCATCACAAAGGCGCGGTGCGTGCTGATGACGCACCCGTGCCGCAAATACCCCGCCAGGTCGCGGCGAAAGTCGGCCATGGAAAACCCCTTTTCGCGGTAATGGGCCCGGGCGGCGTCGATGGCAAAGGTCGTGTGCACGGCCAAAGGGCATACCCCAGCGCGCGCCCTCTGCGCAAGGCGCACCTAGTTGCCGCCCGCCCGTGCGCGGGGAAGTGGCAACTAGGTATCCGTTGTGCGCACGCGGGCGCGGTGCTTATATGCCTGCCGTCCGCGGGGCGAACCCTTCGCGCCGCGACATTCAAACCAACCCATATAAAAACAGAGGCAACCCATGCCCACTATCATCCTGAAAGCGCCCGATAATTGGGCCAAAACCGCCGCCAAAAAAAGCTTCGCAGGCTTTCAAAACAAGGAGGGCTACCAAGCCCTCGCGCAGGGCGTTTCCGACACCGGCGACCAACTGAAGGAAATTTTGGTCGAGCGCCAAACGCTGCTGAACAACATCGTCATGGAGGAATTCAAGGCGGAGGACAAAAAATTCCGCGAAAGCTACATCGCCGACAGAAACGCCGAACTGGCGGAAAAAGGCCTGCCCCCCATCACGAGCAACCTGCCGGAGGATGACGCGGAGCGATATAAAATGGCGCACGCGAATCATTTTTTGCCCTTGTATGGCAATCGGCTGAACGGCGGGGCGCAACGCAACTTCGACAGCCTGATCGCCCAGTCGGCGGCGGTAGGCGCGGTGGATGTGAAATACGCCGCCCGCCAAGTGGAAAACCTGCAGGTGGAAGACGACATCACGAAAAAGGTCGTCGTCTTGCTGCGGGAGAACAAAATCGAGGCGGCGAAGGCGCTGATGCAGCCCTATCTCGCCAAGAAGATCATCACGCAGGAGTATTTCGACCGAATGATCGCCTCCGCCCCGCGCGTCCAGCAGGAAGACGCGCTGTCGCGCCTGGCCAAGGCGTCGCCGGGCGATTTTTTACGCTTCACGGAAGACCCCGAAGGCTCCGCCTACGATCTCATGGACAAAACCGTCCTCGCCCGCATGCGCGCACAGGCGCAAGCGACGGTGGCGACTGAGCAGACAAAATTGGCGAACGATTGGTTCCGGATGCGCTCGCGCGCGGGCGGCAATCCGCCGGACTTGGACAGCGCCGTCAAACGCGGCATCATCAGCCAAACGCAAGCCGACGCCCTGCGCACCGGCGACAAGAAAACCTTCTTCTACGAATACTGGGTGCGCTCGGGCAAGCACGTGGAGATTTTCACAAAGCAGGAGCAGGCCCAACTGGCGGCGGGCGACCTCGCGCCGATGGGAAAACTCGCCGACGGCTCGGAGCTGTTTGCCCGCGTGGTCAATCTCGACCCCAATGACAAAAACCTCAAGCAGACCATCGCCCAAACGCGCATGTTGCTGGCGGCCTCGGATTTTTCACCCAGCGACGTGTCGCTCTTTGAAAACATCGCGGCGGACCGCCTGAAGGGCGATCCCCACCAAGGCACGAACACGCTGCACTTCGGGGAGGTCTCGCAGATGCTCGCGGACGAGACCGTCCGGGCGTCCACGTCGGAGAACGCCGCAAAAATGTCGCGCCGCTACCTCAACGGCATGAGCTTCCTCACGGACTTGGCGCGAAAAAACCCCTACATCAGCAAGGAGGAACTCGAAACCAAGCTCCGCGAATGGTTTAAGGGGAGCGAAGGTATCGAGAATAAGAAATCGGAAGGAAGAAAAGAGATTCCAGAAACTAATAATTAATTATAAAAATCACAAAAAACAGCTTGCAAAAGAAAAAGCGTTTTATGATGATTTGTGGAGAAACGTTCACCACGCATCGCCATGAAGCCTTTCTCCTTGCAAGCTGTTTTATTTTATCTAACTAGTGTTTGTGCGCTCGTCGCGGATTCTTTGGAACAAGGCAAAAACGAAGGCATTGTAGCATATATCGCGCGTTTACAAACGATTGGAGAATCCGGAAACGCCGAGGCATTTTTTGTGCTCGGCAAAATCTACGACGATGGAAAGTTAGTGCCAAAGAATCCGGAGACCTCATTTCAATGGTATGAAAAATCGGCGCAAGGTGATTATAGAAAGGGACTCTTCGCCGTCGCCTACGCTTATCACACAGGCAAGGGTGTTTCCAAAGATTATCAGCTTTCCCGCCCATTTTATTTGAAGGCCGCCGAAAAAGGCTCTGCATCAGCGGCGTATACACTGGGATTAATCTATGATGATGGCCTCGGCGTCGGAAAGAACGAGGAAGAAGCCAATAAATGGTTTGAAAAATCCTACCAACTTGGCGACTGGGATCAGAAGGTTTTTGTGGGCGAATATTACCTACTTTTTCGGAAAAACACTCCTTATGAAACACGAGGCTTCAAAATACTGGAAGACGCGGCCACAAACCACGACCACACGGAGGCGCAAGCTTCGCTGGGGACTATTTATTATCTGCTCGACCGAACCTACAACGCGGAGCGGGCGTTTTACTGGCTGCAAAAGGCGGCGGCCAAGGGACACACGGAAGCCGAATTTTATCTAGGGAAAATGTACATGCGGGGCGACGATCCGCCCGCCGTGGACGAAAAGAAGGGGATCGCCTTGTGGCAAAAAGCGGCGGCCAAGGATTATCCGCAAGCGCTGTTTGGGCTGGGGATGCACTATTTGCTGGGCAAGGGCGGGTTGCCGCAAAACACCGCCAAAGGTGTCGATTACCTGCAAAAAGCCGCCGATCTGGGAGATTGCGACGCGCAGGGCGTCTTGGGGGCGCTGTATTTGGGCAGCGATTATGTGGATGTTGACACCGCCAAGGGCGCGGCCCTGCTGGAGAAAGCGGCGGCGCAAGGCGACCTGTCCGCGCAAGTCCGGTTGGCGCAGCTTTACATTCAAGGCAAGGCCGTGCCGCAGGACTTTGACCGCGCGCTGAAACTTTTGAAATCTTCCGCTGATCGCGGCAACGCACAGGCGCAAGCGTTGGTAAGCGCATTGACGGAACTGGGCGAAGCCCGCAAGGCCCTCGGGCCCGACTTGGCCCAAGCGGTAAAAGAAGCCGCCGCCCGCGAGGCCGCGCAGAAGCAGACGGCACAAGCACCCGCTTCCGCGTCCGCCGCCGCGCCGTAGTTCATCCCTTTTTTGTCCGCATAAATAGCAAAGCCCCGTCCGCGCCTTTGTGCCGGACGGGGCTTTGTTTTCCGGGCGCGGCGGCGCAGGGTGAGACAATGGCGCGCAACACCGGAACGAGCGCGCGCGGGGCTTGCGGCGCGGCTGTATGACAATGCAGCGCACACCGGAACGAGCGGTTCCCGCAAAACGGGCCGCAGCGGTGTGTGACAATGCAGCGCACGGGCGCGATGCGTACCCCATGCGCTACGCGACCCGCTGAACCGTGTATGACAATGGCGCGCAAATCGCGTCCGCGCGCGCTGCGTTTGGGGCGGGGGAGGGGGGCGGTTGTCGGGCATAAGCGCGCCGCCCGCGCGGCGGGGGCCGCGCCTTCGGCCTTGCTTCGCCCCGTGCGGGGGCTGTATCGTGGGTCTTTGCGGATCCGGGCGTGCTTGCCTTTGCAAACACGTTTGCCCCGCGCCCGCTTCGGCGGGAAAAAAATCCTTCCGGGACGGCCCGGTTCCTTTATCCAAAAAATATAAAAAAATGGCCTGGTTCTTTTTGCTGCTGGCGGGCGCGCTGGAAATCGTGTGGGTGTATTTTATGAAGCGTGCGGACGGTTTTACCAAACTGTGGCCCTCGGTGGCCACCTTCACGGCCATGACGGTGGGCTTCGGCTTCCTCTCGCTGGCCGTGCGCACGCTGCCGCTGAGCACGGCTTACGCCGTCTGGACGGGGATAGGCGCGGTCGGGGCCTTTTTGGCCGGGGTGTTGCTGTTGGGCGAATCCGCCAGCCCCCTGCGCATTGTGGCCGCCGCGCTCATCATCTCGGGCATCGTGGTGATGAAGCTATCGGAAACCGCCGCGTAAAAAAGCGCCGGCCCCGCCGTCGGCGCGCCGCATTTGGGATTGGCGCACAGGCGCGTTGTGTTAAAAAAGGGGCATGCGCTTTTCGTTGGACAAGGCCACCGTCGCCGCCGCGCGGGCGTGGAATCCCCTTTCGGGGAACCGCCCGCCGGGCCGCTTGCCGCGCGCATCGGCGTCAGCCGCCGACGAAAGTTTTTTATTTTGCATCATCACCCCGGGGCTTGAAAAAATCCCGTTCGCGGGCGTTTTCAAAGGGCGCACGGCCTCCTGCCATCCCGACGAAATCATCCGCGCGATGCGCCGTGGCCGCCACATGCGCGCGCTGCGCCTTGTGGTGCGCTGGGGCAATCTGGCGCGCTGCCAACGGCAAATCTATCGACGGGGCCGGGCGGCCCTCGCCGACGCCTTGCGTCGCGCCGCCGCCCAGATGCGCGCCACCCGCCGCATCGAGGGCGCGTGGAAAATTTTCACCGAAGAACTCGGCTGGGGCGTCGCCACCAGCTCCAAATACCTGCATTTTCTGGCCCGCGCGCAGTTTCCGCGCGACAAAAACATCCCCGTGCCGCTCGACAACGCCGTGCTGCTCGCGCGATTGTGGCCCGATTTTGTCCGGCACGCCGCCGCCTGCGGACATCCGCGCCCGCCGCGCTGGAGGGGCGCATCTTGCGCCGCCTACGCCGCCTATCTGACGGCCATGCTCACGTGGGCCCGCGCCTGTGGCTGCACCGCCGCTCGCATGGAAGCCGCCGTGTTTGACGCGTACGCCTGAAGCCGGGCTTGCCGGGGCGCACAAAAAAACGGCGCTCCCGCCCGACGGGGGGCGAAAGCGCCGTTGCGTGTGCAAAACCGGCGTGGGAAGCCGCCGCCCTTTCCTGAAGCACCCCCCGGTGGGGCGCGTGCGCGCAAAACGGCGCGCGTCCCGCCGAATGCAGTCGGGAAAAGGCGGCGGGCAATATCACGCGGCCTTGCGCCGGGAACGGGGGCGGGCGGGCTTTGCCTTTGCCTTGGGCTTGGGCGTCGCGGCGGCCTTGCGCGGGGGCGGGGGGAATTTCACGCAGCCCTTGCGGGGCTTGCCGTCGGCGGCGGCCCGGGCGGCCTCGCGTTGGGCGGCGCGCGCGCGCCGCGCCTGTCGGGCGGCCTCGCGCTGGGCCTTTTCGCGCGCATCCTCGCGCTTCCAGCGGCGAAGGATGCGGTTAAAGGCGCGTTGCGTGTATTCCTCAAGCCCAAGATGGTCGTTCTTGGCCGCCGCGCGCAGCACGCGCAGCATCCGTTTGCCGGGGATAATGGGAATGGTTATTTTTTCTACGGTAATTGACATCGTTATGTGATACTGCGGGATGTCCTGAATGATTGCAACATTTTATTTCAGGAAATCTTTAAAAATCTTTTTTTGCGATTCATCGTATGTGATAAAAAATGCACGCCGCAAGGCCGCGCCGTCCGTCGCGCGCCGGGCGGGCTGCCGGGAGCGCCCTTTTTTCTGCCCCCCAAAAAAAGGCCGTGCGATTGCGCGCCGCAAGGCCGCAGGGGCGCGGGCGCGCAAATCCGCCATGGTTTTTATCCCGCCTGCGCGCAGGGCCGCCGCGACGGCGGGCGGTTCGTCATTTTTCCTCATGTGTGGGCGACGGATGCGAAAAAATACGTGTTTTTTACGGGCAATTCCGTTGACTTGCCTATCTGAAAAGGCCTTACTCTCAGGGAAGTTCCGCTCGCAAAAGTCCGCTTGTTCATTGAGGTCGGGGGTGTGTTTGAAAAATGGCAACCGTCGGCGGAGGGTACGTTTTTTGGGCCGCCGCGTGTGCCGCGCATCCCCGCCGTTTTGCGCCATTTCCACCAACTCCACCACATGCACACCAACCCGTTCCGGTTTTTCGCGTTTGTTTTCACCGCGTGCGCGCTGTCGGCCCTTGCGCACGCCGCCACGATCAGTTGGCCCGCCGACAGCGGCACCAACCCGCTGGCGACCGACCCGGTGTTTTCCGCCGCCCAGTCCTTTTTTTACGCGCCGCAGGCTTCGATGAACACGGTGAGCCTGACGGGGGCGACCATCGCGGGCGCGGTGTACGGCGGGGTGAGCGACTCCGATTACGCCTTCGGCAACACGGTGAACGTTTCCAACGCGTCCGCGTCCGCGGTGTACGGCGGGGCGTCCTCCATCGACGACAGCGCCCAGAACTTCGTGACGGTGACGGGCTCCACCATTTCCGGCAACGTGGTGGGCGGGTACTCGCGGCAGTCCGCCGCTTATGCCAACGTCGTCACCTTTTCGGGCGTGGCCGCAAACCTCTACGGCGGGCAGGGCGTTAGCGCCCCCGTCAGCTCCAACACGGTGACGCTGCTGGACGGCACGGTTTCCTCCGGCGTTTACGGCGGGGCCAGCGACACCGGCGAGGTTTTCAGCAACACGGTGCGCGTGCAAGGCGGCAGCGTTGGCGCCAACGTGTACGGGGGAAAAAGCAACCTTTCCACCGCCAGCCACAACACCGTGACGATGTCGGGCGGTTCGGTGGGCGGCTGGGTGTACGGCGGCTACGCCGGCAGCGGCTCGGCCTCGTCCAATCAGGTAATCCTTTCCAACGGCACGGTGTCGGGCTCGGTCTTCGGGGCCTACGCCGCGACCACCGTCATCGACAACTGGGTGACGATGTCGGGCGGGGTGGTCAGCTCCACGGCCACTTTCATCGGTCTGGTCGGCGGCTACGGCGAGCTTTCCGCCCAAAACAACCATGTGATCCTCTCCGGCGGCACCGTTTCCGGCGACGTCATCGGCGGCTATGCTTCCGGCGAGGCCTTTGGCAACACCGTGACGATGTCGGGCGGCTATGTCCGCGACGGCGTCTACGGCGGCTATGCGGGCATCGGGGACGCCCACGACAACATCGTGAACATCTCCGGCGGCACGGTGAGCGACGAAATTTACGGCGGCAGATCCGCAACGGGTTCGGTCTACGGCAACACGGTGACGGTGTCCAACCTCACCAACGCCGACCTCATCGGGGGCGGTTACAGCACCGATGGGGGCACGGTCTCGGGCAACACCGTGGCGATATCCACCACCAGCGTCGGGGTCTTGTTGGGCGGCGTCTCGGAAAATGCGGGTCGGGTGTTGAACAACACGGTCAGCGCTTTCCAATCCACGATTTCGGACATTGCGATGGGCGGCTACGCGGAGGACGCAGCCGCCGTCGGCAACGCGATCACCCTCGCGCGCAGCAACGTCGGCAGCACGTCGGTACCGATGGCCAGCTCTGTTTCCGCCAGCGCGATCGGCGGTTTGTCCATGAACGGGACGGTGTCCGGCAACACCCTGACCGCCTCGATGAGCGTCTTTGAAAGCTCGGTGTTCGGCGGCCTGGGCGCCCTGGGGGCCTCGGACAACGCCGTCACCTTCGTGGGCGGCAGCACCGCTGGCGACGTGTACGGCGGCTACGCGACCACGGGCACGGCGTCCGGCAACACGGTGTCGCTGGACGGGGGCCATGTGAATGGCGCGGTCGTGGGCGGTTTTGCCGAACAAGGCGGCGAGACTTCCAACAACCACGTGACGATTTCCGACTCCATCGTGAATCGGTTTGTGTCGGGCGGGGTCTCCTCCGGCGCCGAATCGGTGTCGGGCAACACGGTGGTGATGACCTCCGGCAGGGTTGATCAAGTCGTGTCGGGCGGCCAGTCGGCCACGGGCGTCGTCTCCGGCAACACCGTCACGGTGTCGGGCGGCTTGATCAGCGCGTATGTGATCGGCGGCTATTCGTCGGAGGGAACCATCTCCGGCAACGCGGTTCATTTCTCCGGCGGCCGCACCGCGGGCGTCATGGGCGGCTACAGCGCCACCTCCAGCATCCTCAACAACACGGTGGAGGTTTCCGGCGGCAGCATAAGCGGCATGGTGGTGGGCGGCTATTCGCAGTACGGCGCGGTGTCGGGCAATGTCGTGACGATTTCCGGCGGCACGGTGTTGGGGGGCGTGTACGGCGGCGTCGGGGACACGGCCGTCCACAACACCGTGAACATTTACCGCGCGGCCACGATCGACGACATCGCCTTGTACGGCGGCGTTTCGACCGGCGCGGGCGACGCCTTTACGGGCAACACGCTGAACCTCCACGGCACGGGCTTTACGGTGGCCGAGCTGGGGAGATTTGAATATTACAACTTTTACCTGCCCAACACCGTCGCCGACGGCGACACGGCCATCCGCGTCACGGGCTCGGCGGTCAGCCTGACCAACACCACGGTGAACGTGGGCGTCGAGGGCGGCTCCAGCGTGCTGCAAACGGGCGACACCATCGTGCTGATCGATTCGACCAGCGGCGTCACGGGCACGACCTTGAACACCACGGCCAGCGGCACGGGCATGCAGGGGGTGACGCTCACCTACAGCTTCGACCTCACGGTCTCCGGCACCCAACTGCTGGCCACCGTGCAAAGCAGCGGGCTCAACGAGGCGACGCAGGCGCTTTCCGAGGGTTTTATCGCGGGCACGGCGGTGCTCAACCAAGGGGGCGATCTCGTGGCGGGCCAAGTGCTGGGCAACGCCGTCTACGCCGCCCAAGTGGCCGACGCGCAGGCCGCGCAAAAGGAAAAGGAGCAATCCCCCGGCCGGCCGCTCTCCGAAAAGGGCAAGGGCGGCGACTGGGCGGTGTTTACCGGGATGGGCGGCGGCACGCTGCGCTACGACACGGGCTCGCACGTGGACATCGACGGCTTTTCGCTGGCCACGGGCTTGGCCAAGGGTGCGAATGTCCCGGCGGGCCGCCTGACCGTCGGCGTGTTCTTTGAATACGGCTACGGCTCTTATAATACCTTCAACTCCTTCGCCTCGAACCCCAACGTGCAGGGCAACGGCTCCAACAACTACTTGGGCGGCGGCCTCTTGGGCCGTCTCGACCTCAAGGGCAATCAGACGGGCAATTTCTACGGCGAGGCCTCTTTCCGCGCGGGCTCTTTGGCGAACAATTATGCGAGCGCCGACATCGGCGGGACGCCCGCTTCCTACGATTCCAACAGCCCGTACTTCGGTTTCCATCTGGGCTCGGGCTATGTCTGGAAGGTGAAGGACAAGCTCAACCTCGACAGCTACGCGAAGTTTTTCTGGATGCAGCAAAACGGCGACTCGGTGACGCTCTCCACCGGAGACCCCTTGAGCTTCGAGAACATCCAGTCCACCCGCATCCGCGTGGGCACGCGGCTGAACTACGCGCTCAACGACCGCGTGGGCCTGTACGCGGGCGCGGCGTGGGAGTACGAGTTTAACGGCGACGCCAACGCCGCGACCAACGGCTTTTCGATCATGGCCCCCTCGCTGGTCGGCGGCACGGGCATCGGCGAACTCGGGGTGACGGCGCGTCCCTTCAAGGGCGGCAAGGCCGAGAACATCACGCTGGGCCTCGGCGTGCAGGGGCTCGTCGGCCAACAGTCCGGCGTGCTGGGCAACGGCCAAATCTCCTATAGCTTCTAAGCCGTTTGCGTCCGTTTCAAAAAACCGCCGCGCCGCAACGCCCGGCGGTTTTTTTGCGCCCGGCGGCGCGCCGCGCCCTCGATTCCCAATAGATGATTTTTTTTGCGTATTTTTGTAGGCAATTACGTTGACTTACCTATGTGGAAGGGCCTTACTCTCTGGGAAGTTCCGCTCGCAAAAGTCCGCTTGTTCATTGAGGTCGGGGGTGTGTTTGAAAAAAGGCAACCGTCGGCGGAGGGTACGTTTTTTGGGCCGCCGCGCGTGCCGCGCATCCCCGCCGTTTTGCGCCATTTCCCACACCATCCACCACATGCACACCCACCCGTTCCGGTTTTTCGCGTTTGTTTTCACCGCGTGCGCGCTGTCGGCCCTCGCGCATGCCGCCAATATCGACTGGCCCGAAGGAGAGTACGATAATCCCTTGGCGACCGATCCCGTCCTGAACAAGGCCGATTCCTTTTTTTACGCGGGCGGTTCGATTGACAACCTCGTGACGGTCGGCGCCAATTACTACAGCATTCCCGGCAACGCCTACGGTGGGGTGAGCGCCACCGGGGTCGTCAGCGGCAACACCCTGTATTCTATGTACGCGTCCATGGGCGGGGCCTACGGCGGGGCGAGCACCACCTATGACGTGACCGACAACTCGGTCTACGTCGGTTGGGGAACCGTGTCGGGCAAGGTCGTGGGTGGCACGGCCAGCAGCGGCGCGGTGCTGCGCAACACCGTCACCGTGGAGCGCAGTTGGGCGCAAAGCGACGTGTACGGCGGGGCCAGCGACACGGGCACGGTCAGCGCCAATGCGGTGACCCTCACCAGCTCGGTGGTCTCCGGCGGGGTGTACGGCGGCGCCAGCGCGAGCGGCCTTGTCAGCGACAACACCGTGACTATTTCCGGCGGCACGGTGCAAAATTCCGTGTATGGGGGCAGCACCACCACGGGTTCGGCCACCGGCAACGCGGTGGCGATTTCGGACGGCGCGGAGGTTATGAACTACATTTTCGGCGGCGCTTCGGCGTATGGCGCGGCCACGGGCAACACGGCGGCGCTTTCCGGCGGCACGGTGTGGGGCAGCGTGTACGGCGGGATGGGTGCGACCACCGTTTCCAACAACGCCGTGAGCGTGTCCGGCACCACGGTGTATGCGTCCGTGTACGGCGGCTACAGCAACAACGGCGCGGCCACGGGCAATCGCGCGACGATTTCCTCCGGCACGATCACCGGCCTGGTCTACGGCGGGTACAGCGTCAACGCCACCGCCTCCGGCAACACGGTGGCCGTCTCCGGCGGCACGATTTCCGGCGCGGTGACGGGCGGCACGGGCGTCACCGCCGCGGACAACACGGTGACGGTTTCCGGCGGCACGCTCGGCAGCGCCGTGTACGGCGGCAACGCCAGCAACGGCACGGCTTCGGGCAACGTCGTGGTCGTGACGGGCGGCAGCGTCGGCGTCGATAGCCTCGGCTCGATTATCGGCGGCTATGCCACCCGGGTCAACGGGCCGTTCGGCGTCACGGGCGAGGCTTCCGACAACGCCGTCACCATTGCGGGGGCCACCCTCAGCAGCGTGGTCTACGGCGGCTACTGCCTGACCGGAAACGTGCAGGGCAACGCCGTCACGGTTTCCAGCGGCGCCGTGTACGGCGCGGTGTTCGGCGGCAGGACGGCCACGGGCTCGGCCCTGTCCAATTCGGTGGCCATATCGGGCGGCACGCTGAACGAAAAAATCGTGGGCGGCTATTCCCAATACGGCGAGGCTTCCGGCAACGCCGTCACGATTTCGGGCGGCGCGTCGGTGGGCGTTGTGATGGGTGGGCAGAGCGTGGACGGCACGGTCTCGGGCAACGCCGTGGTTATTTCCGGCGGCTTTGTGAGCGGCGTCGAGGCGGGCAGCACCGAAACGGGCGCGGCCCTCAACAACACGGTGAACCTTTCCAACGGCACGGTGAACAACACGATTGTCGGCGGGGCCAGCACGGACGGCACGGTGTCGGGCAACGTCGTCACGATTTCGGGCGGCACGGCCAACGACAGCGTTTCCGGCGCGTCCACCGAAGCCGGTTTGGCGTTCTCCAACGGCGTCTATATTTCCGGCGGCACGGTGACCGGCGAGGTTTTTGGCGCGTCCAGCGTCACGGGTTCGTCGCTGGTCAACACGGTGGTCGTTTCGGGCGGCACGCTGGACGGCAACCTCTTTGGCGGGAGTTCCAGTTTGGGCGCGGCTTCGGGCAACGCCGTCACGCTTGCGGGCGGCACGGTGTCGGGCATGATTGTGGGCGGTATTAGCATCATGGGCGAGGCCTTGAACAACACGGTGACGATTTCCGGCGGCTTCGCCAACACCGGGGTCATCGGCGGCCTTTCCCAATGCAGCGCGGCCTCGGGCAACACGGTCAACCTTACGGGCGGCACGGTGACGGGCATGATTGTGGGCGGCTATGTCGCCACGGGCACGGCCACCGGCAATACGGTGAATATTTACGACACGGCCAACGTCGCCGCGGCCGCCGTCTCCGGCGGCTACGCCGTAGGCGCTTCGACTGACCTCTTCACGGGCAACACCCTAAACCTCCACGGGCAAAACATCTCCGTGACCTCCGTCGCCAATTTTGAGAACTACAATTTTTATCTGCCCACCGCCATTGCCGACGGCGACACCGTCCTCAGCGTGACAGGCGCGAGCGTGGATTTGACGGGCACCACGGTGAACGTGGGCGTCGAGGGCGGCTCCAGCGTGCTGCAAGCAGGCGACGCCATCGTGCTGATCGATTCGACCAACGGCATCACGGGCGCGATGGTCAACAGCAGCGCCAGCGGCACGGGCATGCAGGGGGTGACGCTCGTGTACGACTTCGACCTCGCGGTGGTCGGCGACCAACTCGTGGCCACCGTGCAAAACACGAGTGTCAACGAGGCGACGCAGGCGCTCTCCGAAGGCTTTTTGGCGGGCACGGCCGTCATCAACCAAGGGGGCGATCTCGTGGCGGGCCAGACCTTGAACAACGCCGTCTACGCGGCGCAGGAAGCCGACGCCAAGGCCGCGCAGGAGGAAAAGGAGCAAGCCCCCGGCCAGCCGCTGTCCGAAAAGGGCAAGGGCGGCGATTGGGCGGTGTTTACCGGGATGGGCGGCGGCACGCTGCGCTACGACACGGGCTCGCACGTGGACATCGACGGCTTTTCCATCGTCACGGGCCTGGCCAAGGGCGCGAACGTTCCGGCGGGCCGCCTGACCGTGGGCGCGTTTTTTGAATACGGCTACGGCTCCTACGACACCTACAATTCCTTTGCCAGCAACCCCAACGTGCGCGGCAACGGCTCCAACAACTACCTCGGCGGCGGCGTCTTGGGCCGCCTCGACTTCAAGGAAAACAAAACGGGCCACTTTTATGGCGAAGCCTCTTTCCGCGCGGGCTCTTTGGCGAACGATTATGCGAGTTCCGACATCGGCGGGGTTCCGGCCTCCTACGATTCCAACAGCCCCTACTACGGCTTGCACGTGGGCGCGGGCTATGTGTGGAAGGCCCGCGAAAAGCTGACCCTCGACAGCTACGCCAAGTTTTTCTGGACGCACCAAAACGGCGACTCGGTGACGCTTTCGACCGGAGACCCCCTGAGCTTTGACAGCATCACCTCCACCCGCGTGCGCATCGGCACGCGCCTAAACTACGCGCTCAACACGTGGGCCAGCGTCTACGCCGGGGCCGCGTGGGAATATGAGTTCGACGGCGACGCCAACGCCACGACCAACGGCTTTTCCATTGTCGCCCCCTCCTTGGTCGGCGGCACGGGCATCGGCGAACTCGGCGTCATCGCGCGCCCCTTCAAGGGCGGCAAGGCTGAGAACATCACGCTAGGCCTCGGCGTCCAAGGCCTCGTCGGCGAGCAAAACGGCGTCCTAGGCAGCGGCCAAATCCGCTACAGCTTCTAAACGGCCCTCGCCCGCCGCAAAAACCGCCGCGCCGCACAGGCCCGGCGGTTTTTTTTGCGCGCGGTTTGCGCGGATTTGTCACGTGTTCGCGTCTGATGCGAACAAATATGTTTTTGTGCGTCTATTCGTTTGACATACGGAGGGCATCATCTTACACCTAAGGGAACCATCTCCGCCCCGCCTATGAAAAATGTCCTACCCCGTACCCTCGTTGGCGCATTGTGCGCGCTGATTGCTTCTGCCGCCGCGCACGCCGACACGATTTCCTATACCGTGACTACGGGCACCGTGCCCTTGCGCACCGACCCGGTGTTGGGGGTGAGCAACTCCTTCTTTGTTCTCAACAATTATCAGAACAACAGCGTGCGGGTGAGCTCCGCCTCGAACCTGACGGGCAACGTCTACGGCGGGGCGTGGACCATCAGCGTGATGGGCTCCATCTCGGGTAATACAGTCACGGTCGCGGCCAGTCGTGGGATAAGCGGCGTCTACGGCGGGGCCAGCAACACGGGCACGGTGGCCCACAACACCGTATCGGTGTTCACCTCCACGGTGACCAACGGCGTCTACGGCGGCTACACCCAGACCAACAGCGTGCTGACCAACAGCGTGCGCATGAGCGGTTCGACCGTCACCGGCTCGGCTTACGGCGGCTACAGCCAAAACGGCACCGCCAGCGGCAACAGCATAACCGTTAGCAATAGCACGGTTACGGGCAAAATTTACGGGGCCTATGCCGCCTATACGGCCAGCAACAACACGGTTTCGGTTTCCGGCGGGCGCAACGCGGGCGTGATAGGCGCCATGAGCGCCAACGGCTCGGTGTACAACAGCGTCGCGACCGTCTCTTCCTGCGCGGTGGCGGGCGATGTGTACGGCGGTTCCGCCAGTTCCGTGATCGCCGGGTGCGGCGTCTACCTCTCCAATTCCACGCTGTCTTCCGGCGGCGGGGTGTGCGGGGCCAACAGCCCCAGCGGCACCGTTTCGGGCAATTGGGTGACGATAGTCAACTCCTCCGTGGCGGGCAACATCTACGGCGGTCTGAGCACCACGAAGGACGCCTACGACAACCATGTCACCTTTTCCGGCAGATACGCCGGATGGGGCATTATCGGCGGGTACAGCGTGATGTCCAGCGTCTACGACAACACCCTGCTGATCACCGATGGCACGGTGGCGGGCGACGTGCGCGCCGGGCACTCCAACCTAGCGACGGTCTCCCGCAACGTCGCCACGGTCTCGGGCGGCCATCTTATGGGCGTGCTGGCGGGCGGCTTCAGCGACAACGGCCTGGTGCGCAACAACACGGTGAGCCTTGAAGGCGGCACGGTGTCGGGCAACATTTACGGCGGCTACACGCAAACGGTGGGCGCCACGGCTAACACGGTGAACCTGTCGGGCGGGCTTGCGCAAAGCGGCGTCTACGGCGGCTATTGCATCAGCCTGTCGGCCACGTCCAACGCGGTGAATCTTTCCGGGGGTCAGGTGTCGGGCTCGCTCTATGGCGGCTACAGCGCCGCGGCCACGGCTTCGGGCAACACGGTGGGCATCAGCGGCGGCTGGGTCGTCGGCAACGTCTACGGCGGCTACACGCAGACGCTGTCGGCCTTGGACAACACGGTCACGCTGTCGGGCGGGTTGGTGTCGGGCTCGGTCTACGGGGCCCGGAGCGCCTATGGCGACGCCGTGGGCAACACGGCGAGCGTTTCCGGCAACGCGATTGTCAATTCCATTTACGGCGGCTACAGCGAAAACGCCGTGGCCAGCGGCAATACGGCGGTGTTTTCCAGTACAGGCGAAACGAGTGCGCTGATCGGGGGCTTCGGCTACGCGGGGGCTTCGAGCAACGCGGTATCCATGTCGGGCGGTTCGGTGGCGGACGACGTCTACGGCGGCTATGCGCAGACGCGCGCGGCCATGGACAACACGGTGAACATTTCCGGCGGCACGGTTTCCGGCAACGTCTATGGCGGCAGCGCCTACCTCACGGCGCAAGGCAACGTCGTCACCGTTTCCGGCGGGTCGTTGGGCGGGTATCTGCACGGCGGCTACAGCACCTTTGGCGACGCCGTTTCCAACACGGTGAACCTTTCCGGCGGCACGGTCTCGATGGTGTATGGGGGCGATGTCGGCGCCGACGGCGCGGCCACGTTGAACGCGGTGAACCTCTCCGGCGGCACGGTGTCGAGCATCGTGTTTGGCGGCACCAGCAACACCGGCTCGGCCACGCTGAACACGGTGAGCCTGTCGGGCGGCTTTGTGGGCATGTATGTCGCGGGGGGCTACAGCATTCAGGGGGCGGTGTCCTCCAATAGCGTGGCGATGTCGGCGGGCACGGTGTCGAGCAGCATTTACGGCGGCTTGGGGTCGGGGCTGCCCATGTACGGCAACGCCGCCACGGTTTCGGGCGGCTTTGTGGGCGGCGACGTCTACGGCGGCTTTGCAAACGGCGCGTCCTCCATCACGCTGTCGGGCAACACGGCGCAGATGACAAACGGCACGGTGTCGGGTGCGCTTTTGGGGGCGCTGCTGCGCAACGGCACGGTTTCGGGCAACGCCGCCACGATGTCGGGCGGGTCGGTGGGCGGCGACCTCTACGGGGCCTATGTCGACCAAGGCACGGCCAGCGGCAACACCGCCGAAATGCGCGGCGGCACGGTGTCGTACAACGTCTACGGGGCCTATGCCTCCGAAGGGGCGGCCAACGCCAACGCCGCGACAATGTCCGGCGGCTATGTGGGCGGCGCGGTGTACGGCGGTTACGTCTCCGACGGGGCGGCCACGGGCAACACGGCCCACGTTTCGGGCGGCACGGTGAGCGGATTTGTGTTGGGCGGCTGCAGCTCGACGGGTGCGGCCAGCGGCAACGCGGCGCATATTTCCGGCGGCACGGTGGGCACTGTGTACGGCGCGTTTGCCGGGGACGCGGCCACGGACAACACCGTGACCGTTTCGGGCGGCACGGTGACCACAGTCATCGCGGGCGGCTATGCCGTCAACGGCGCGGCCACGGGCAACACCGTGAACTTGTACAGCACGGCGAATCTGGCGGGCGCTTCCGTCTACGGCGGCTTGTCCTCGGTGGACGCCGTCACGGGCAATACCCTGAACCTCCACGGGCAGGGCATTTCGCTGGCCGCCGTGGGCAATTTCGAAACCTATAACTTTTACCTGCCCTCGACCCTCGCGGCGGGCGGCACGGTGCTCAACGTCACGGGCGCGGCGGTCAACCTGACGGGCGCCGCCGTCAACGTGGGCATTGAGGGCTCCTCAACTTTGCTCGACAAGGGCCAAAGCGTGGTCTTGATCAACGCCACGCAGGGATTGACCACCACGGGCCTGAGTTCCACGGCCAGCGCCACGGGCCTGCAGGGGGTGACCATTGATTACGATTTCGACCTGTACACGCAGGGCAACCAGCTTGTCGCCGTGGTGCACGGGGTGAGCCTCGCCGAAGAGAGCAAGGCGCTCTCCGAGGGCTTTATCGCGGGCACGGCCATGCTCAACCAAGGGGCCGACCTCGTCGCGGGCCAGACCTTGAACAACGCCGTGTTTGCCGCCCAAGCCGCCGACGACAAGGCCGCGCAGGAACAAAAGAACCAGGCCCCCGCAGGGCCGGGCAAGCCCGCCGCCAAATCCGGCGACTGGGCGGTCTTTACTGGGATGGGCGGGGGCACGCTGCGCTACGACACGGGCTCGCACGTGGACATCGACGGCTTCTCGCTGGCGACCGGGTTGGCCAAGGGCGCGGACGTCCCGGCGGGCCGCTTGACGGTCGGCGCGTTTTTTGAATACGGCTACGGCTCGTACAGCGCCTTTAATTCCTTCCCCGGCTATCCGCAGGTGTGGGGCAACGGCACCAACAATTACCTCGGCGGCGGCGGCTTGGCGCACATCGACTTCAAGGGCAATAAGACGGGCAACTTTTACGCCGAGGCCTCCTTCCGCGCGGGTTCTTTGGCCAACGACTACAACTGCCCCGACATGGGCGGGGTGGCCACCTCCTACCAGTCGAACAGCCCCTATTACGGCGTCCACGCGGGCGCGGGCTATATCTGGAAGCTGAAGGAAAAGCTCAGCCTCGACAGCTACGCGAAGTTTTTCTGGACGCACCAAAACGGCGACTCGGTGACGCTCTCCACCGGCGACCCGGTGAACTTCGACAGCATCAACTCCTTGCGCGTGCGCTTGGGCACGCGGCTCAACTACGCGCTCAACACGTGGGCCAGCCTCTACGCGGGCGCGGCGTGGGAGTACGAGTTCGACGCCTCCGCCAACGCCACGACCAACGGCTTTTCCATGGTGGCCCCCGCGCTCGACGGCGGCACGGGCATCGGCGAATTGGGCGTGACGATTCGCCCCTTCACCACGGGCAAGGCGCAAAACATCACGCTGGGCTTGGGTGTGCAGGGCTATGTTGGCCAGCAAGAAGGCGTCCTAGGCAACGGCCAAATCCGCTACAGCTTCTAAACGGCCGTCGCCCGCTGCAAAAACCGCCGCGCCCCCAAAGCCCGGCGGCTTTTTTATCTGCGCGGCGCGCCCGTTGTGGCGCGGCGGGGGAGGGTTTTGGCAAGGGCGCGGCGGGCCTGCGGGGAGGCGTCGGCTTCGCCCACGAGGCCGCTTTCGAGGGCCTCGGCGGCGTTGCGGGCGGCGTCGGCGGCGTTGCTCGACCAGTCGTGGACGGGCACTTCCTCAAAGACCCCGAGGGCGGCGTTGCGCTTTTTGTGGTAGGCCTCCAAGCAGTCGATGCCGCGCGCGCAGTTCGTCTTGTGAAACCACGCGCGCTCCAAGAGCAGGCGCAGGCGGTTGATGCCTATCCACACGTCCGGGGTGCGCGGCACCACCTGCGCGCGAAAGAGGCCCGCCTGCGCCAACTGCTGACGGTAGGACAGCCCGCTGCCTTTTTCCGTGGCGGCGGCGTCGTGCGGCAAAAAGACGCTCGGCGCGCCGTAGGGTTTTCCCAGCACATGCCGCGCGTAGTGCGCGCAGGGCTCGCCGCTGTTTTCATAAAAGTCGATGAAGTGGATTTCGCGGCCCACAAACTGCACCCACCAAATCGCGGTGGTGTCGCCCCAGCCGATGTCCCAAAAGGTGTGCACGGGCAGGCTGCGGTCCCATTCAAAATCGACGATGCGGCCGCAGGCGCGCAGGCGCGAAACGGCCTCGCCGTAAATGCTGCCCTCGACGTTGGCCTCAAAGGCCTCCTGCGGCGTCGAGGGAAATTCGCGCGGCATGTCGGCCCCCAGCAGGGCGCTTTGGCGCGCGTGCCAGCGCATCTGGGGCACGGAAAAGGCGTGGCCCGTCTCCCCCGCGAGCGCGGCAAAATACCCCTGCGTTTGCGCGGGCAGGGCGGTGTCGGGATTTTCGAGCGCGTAGGAGGGCTCCTCAAACCACGGGAAGAAAAAGAACGCGAAATCGAGCGCCGTGCGTTCCGTTTCCGGCGTCTCCATCGCGGCTTTGAGCAGCTCGTAAAAAACGCCGCCCTTGCCGCCCTCAAAGGTGGATTCGACCACAATCAGGCCGTCGGCCCCGACACTGGGAAAGGCCCCGGTCTTCAATTCGCGGGCGCGCTCCGGGTCTTTGTGCGCGATTTTCCCCAGCTCCGAGACATGCAAAAACTGGTGCGTGCCCCCGCGCACGCGGGTGGTCGCATAGAGGGCCCCGCCGTTTTCGAGCGCGAGGGCGTCCTCCGAGCGCCGCAGGGCCGCCGCGCCCGCCTTCAGGGGTTCGGGCAGGCGGTCGTAGGCAAAATGCGCCTTGGCGCGCAGGAGCTTTTTGGCGTTTTCCGCCGTGTCCGCGCACAGGCAGGCCTGCTGGTGGTTGCCCCACAAAATCGTGTCGAGCCCCATGAGCGCAAAGAGCGTGGAAAACCCGAGCTGGCGGGCCTTTAACACGGCCACCCGCCGCAGGCCGCGCTCGTATATGGCGCGCGCCACGCACAGCTGTTGGGCGTTCAGCCGAAAGGGGACGTCGCGCCCCATGCGGTCGGCCACGCGGTAGAGGCGGTTCAGCCGCCACAGCGGATTTGCCAGACACCGCCGCGCGGCGGCCTCGTCGGCGGGGTTTTCCTCCCACGCGGGTGCGCCGGCGGGCGCTTCCTCCCACGCGCGCGGGGCGGGCGCGCCGGGTTGGCCCGTGTGCGGGTCCGCCGTGTGCGCGGGGGTGTTCGCCGCCGTTGCGCGGGCGGCGTCGGCGGGCGTCGCGCCCCCCAATGAGTCGTTTGATTGCATTGTTTTTTTTAAAAAATGATTTTAAAAACGCCCTTGCGCAAAACACGTTCGGGCGGTGTGTGAACCGTGCAACGCACGGATGCGCGCGGGCCGTGTTCACGCCTCCCGCGTCTGCGCGCCTCACGGGCTTTTTGCGCGCGGTGTGCGGGGGGGGTGTCGCGCCCTTGCGCCGGAGGGGGCGTTTACCTGCGGTCAGGCGGGCGCGCGGTTTTTCATGTTTAAAAAATTCACGCCCGCCCCGCGCGGATCTGCCGCAAGAGGGCCAAGAGCCCCGCCTGCGCGGCGTCGGGCTCGGGATTTTTCGGGCCGCCGTCGCCCGCCATGTCGTTGATGGTCTTTATCGCGGCGATCACGTCGCGCGTGTTGGCGTCGGCGCTCTCGGCAATCTCGCGCAGGCGTTCCAGCCGCCGCGACCGCCGCATCAGGCAGCGCGCCTCGTCCTCCGCGCTCAATTCCTTGAGGCGGCGCAGGACGTTGGGCTTGCGCCGCAAAAAGCACGCGTTCACCCCGGCGGCGCGCTCGTTGCTTTTGGGAAAGGCCGCCTGATAAGCGGCGGTGGCGCACAGCCCCGCCATGAGGTGCTGGCAAAACCGCTCCTGCGCCACCGTCAGGGGACGCAGAGGGTCGTCCGCCCACCCCCCGCGCGGCGGGCGCACCCGCTCATTCGCCAAGGGCGCGGGCAGGGCCCCGAGCCCCAATTCGCGCTGCGCCGCGGCGGGCGCTTCTCCCGCCGCAGGCGCGCTTGTGGTGGTGTGTGCCGCGTGGTTCATCGTGTTTGAAAAGGGGCCATGTGCTCCCTTTTGCCGTGCACGCACGCCACGGCAAAGGCGTTTTGCGCCCGCGCGCGAAAGTCGTCGAGCAGGGCGTCCGTCCACCCGCCGTACCGCACCAGCACGGAGGGCCGCACCCAATCGGACACCTCGTACGCCTCGCCGTCGGGCAGCACGGCATGATACACGAGATACTCGTTGCCAAAATTATCCTTGCAGATGCGCTCGCGCATCACCCGCCCCCCGCGCCCGAGCAAGTCGGTCGTGCGCACCGTTTCCAGCATCTGCGCGCCGTCCTCGCCCACGCTCCCCCGGATGTTTTCCCCGGGGTCGATATTTTTCAGGTCGTCTGAAGTTTGCATGCCATTGCATGATGCTTTTTCGCGCGCTGGCTTCAAGGCAGACCTAGTTGCCAACAGCGGTGGCCGCTGCAATCTCCCGGCACACCTCCGGATGATGCCGCCACAAGTGCGCCCACGAAACGGACAAGTCCGCGTGCGGATACAGCCGCGCCGCCGTCGTCCGCCAATCGGCGGGCTCGGGGGGCGCGCCCGACTCGGCGGAGGTTTTCGGGCGGGACAGCCGCCACGGCTCGCGCGCGAAAAACGCCGCCGCCGCTTCGCGCTGTTCCTGCCATTCGTGCAAGAGCCGCACGAGCGCGTTTTTGCGCCGCCATGTTTCGTCGCACGCGCGCGATTTGGGTTGGGCGTAGAACGCTTGCACAAGCGCGACTTCGTCGGGGGCGGGCGGCGGGGCTATCTGCGCCCACGCCCGCCGCTCGCGGAGCGGACGCGGGGCCTGCGCCTGCGGGGCGAAGAGCCGGGCCAGTTGCACCAATGCGCCGTTTTCGGGCGGCGGCGCGGCGGGCGCGCGTGTAATCCCCTCGTCGTCCTCGCCCGACGCCCCGCCGCCGTCTCCCTGCGCGGGCGCCTCGTCCGGGCCTTGCGCGTTCACCGGCGAGGCTTTTCGCTTGCGCGGCGATTGCCCACGCGCGCCCGCTGGCTCGGGCCCTGCGTCGCACGAGGGCGACGCCCCCGCTTCGGCGCCGTCTCCGCCTGTCGGCGGTGCGTCCGCGCTCGGCGGGGCGGCGTCCCCACGGCTCTCCGGCGCGGGGGCCGCTTCGGCCATCGTTTGGGCGGGCACTTCCCCCAACGGGGGACGTGAGGGGGTTGTTTCTTCTGTCTTCTGGCTTCTATCCTCTGCGGCGTGATTTTTGCGTGACGCAGACTTAACGCCTTGCGGCCCAGCGGTTTTCGTCGCGCGATAACGGCGCGCGCGGTGGGCGTCATCGCGCAATGCGCGCACCTCCTTCGCCATAGTCCGACTGGCGATTTCCAGTTCGCCCGTCTGGGTTTGGGCGAAATCAAACACATGCGCGCGCCGCAGTTCGTCGAGCACGCGGGCGGCCGTTGCCGCGTCCGCGCCCAGCAGGCGGGCCCACGCGTCCACGGGCTTGGCGCGCGTGCCGCGTTGGGGCGATTCGGCGAGGTCGCATAGAATCGCAAACCACGCGCCCTTGGCTTCGAGCGAGAGCGAGATCGTTTCGGCCAGCGCCTGCGCCGTCCAGAGTTTTAACCACGGAAGTTTCATGTTCGGGAAAAGTTTTTGTGTGGGGAAAATGCCGCCGCAAAAAAAATCCGCCGCGCGCGAAGAAAGCTGCGCCGGGGCGGATTTTTTTTAAGATGCAAACGGGCGGGTGTCGGGCGGGAAAATGCGTTGTCGGGACGGTTATGCGTCCGCGCGCGTGCGGGCGGATTCGTGCGGGGCGTGCGGGGCGCGGGCCCCTTCGCCCCAGCGGGCGCTGTGGGCAACGCGCGGGTCAAAGCCCGCGTCGGGCACATCTTCGCGCGGGGGCACGTGCCCGGGCACGAGCGGCAAAGGCAACTGATGCACGGGCGGGGCCGCCGTTGCGGGCGGACGCCGCCGCGCGTCCCCGAGGCGCAGGTCGCCGCCCGTGAGGGCCCGCAGCACCGCGCGGTCGCGGGCGCGCTTTTCGCGGAAAAAAACGGGCCGCCCGCCGGGCCCGTAGGCGGGGATGGGCGGGGGGCTTTCCGCCGCTTTCCACAGGCGGCGCAAGGCGGCGGCCAGTTTGCACGCGGGGCTCACTGCCTTGCCTCCGTCTTGTTCCGCGCACCCCGGGCGGCAAGGGCGGCCGTTCCCACGCGCTGCGAGCACGCGGGGCGCGGGGGGTCTTCGCGCGCGGCCTCCACGCGCCGCTTGAGCGCGTAGATGGTTTTTTTCGCGCACTTGCCGCGCTTGTTGCGCAGGGCGCTCATCGACACGATGTCGCTCACAATGCCCTTGCGGGCCAATCGCGCCTGCTCTTTTTCGAGATAGGAAAGCCAGTCGATGTCGCCGATGCGGGCGTCCTCCAGCCCCCATACGGTGATCAGGTCGTCTTCGTGGTGTCGTGCAAAGCTCATGGGAAAAAACTGGAAGTTGGGTTTTAGGGCATTTCAGGCAGGGCGGGGCGCTTGCGCAGCCGCAGGGGCGGCGGCGGGACGGGAAAGCTCCGGGCGTCTTGGCGGCGCAGCACCGCGCGGGCGGCGCGCGTTTTTTGGCGCAGCGAACGCGCGTAATTGCGCACCGCCTGCCGGATGCAAAAGGACATCGACACCCCGTTGACGCGGGCAAATTCCTCAATGTGCGTCATCGGCGAAGGGTCGAGCGTGAAGGTGTAAGTGGGTCGTTTTCGTTTGGCTTGCATGATGTCATACATAGCAATTCAAAATATCATTTTGCAAGAAACACTTGCATTTTGTGAAATACTGTCTTACATTCCGTCCATGAAAGGCCGCAAAATGAATTCAAGAAAAACACCCTGCATCGGCATCACCCTCCCGCGCGAACTCATCACATTGGTCGATCGTCGCGCCACGCAAATCCGCCAGCCCCGCTCGCGTTTCGTCGCCACGATCCTGTGGCAAGCCGTCAAAGACCGCCCGCTGAGCACTGTCGAGGTGCTCCAGCGATTAAACGAGATTGATCGCAAGCTATCGCTGCTCTTGGCTGGCGCCGGACTAGGCGGCACGGCGGATGACGAGGGGCCTCGGTGAAATCACCCGCCCATTTTCCCCGAAAATGGGCGCTCCCGCGATGAAAAGCCGCCCAAGGCTGCGTACTGCGTCGGCCAAAAGGCGGGGCAGTAAACCAGTACAGCCCCGCCCTTTGTCTCTCCTTGTACTTCGCCTTGGGCGGCTTTTGATCGCGGGCAGAGCGGGCGGTGATTATGCCGCGCGTTGCGCGGATTTGAAGAATGCAGGAAAATAGAAAGAAAAACTCTTTTTTCCCCATTCGGACTTGGCTGACTGGCGAAGCCAGCATAACCACCGCCCGCCCTGCCCGCGCGCAAAAGGCCTGTCAGGCGAGGAGCGCGGTAGGGCTGATAGCGGGGGGCGTACCCACGTACGTCCCCGCTATCTGACCGCCGCGCCCCGGAGCTTGGCAGGCCTTTTCCGCGCGGGAACGCGCGTTTTCGGAGAAAATGCGCGGGTGCTACCCGAGACCCCTCGTCATCCGCCCTGCCGCCTAGCCCAGCGCCAGCCCCTGCGAGAGGACGGCGGGGTCCATTTCGTAGACGCCGACCCGCGTCGTCGGGCCCGTCATCGTCACCGCATAATCGGGGGTGATGTGGATATGCAAGCGGCCGCCTTGCATGTGCACGGTGATGTCGCCGTCGCATGCGCCCATGCGGTAGGCCACGCAGGCCGCCGCCGAGGAGGAGCTGCCGGAGGCCAGCGTGTAGCCGGCCCCGCGCTCCCAAATTTCGATTTGGATATTTTTGCGGTCGATGATCTTGAGGAACTGCACGTTCGTGCGGTTCGGGAAAAGGGGGTGGTTTTCCAGTTGCGGGCCGAGGCGGCGGGCCAGCGCGGGGGAAATCTCCTTCAGCGGCAGGACGCAGTGCGGGTTGCCGATCGTGGCGGCGAAAAAGCGGTACGGCGCGCCCTCGATTTCAATCGTCTGGTCCACCATTTCGCGGCGCGGGCCGTTCACGGGGATTTGGGCGCTGTCAAAACTCACGCGGCCCATTTCCACGGTGATGCGCGCCCCGCCTTCTTTCACCACGCATTCGACGACGCCGCCCGGGGTCTCGATGGTGAAGGGCTGTTCGCCCACCAGGCCGCGGTCAAAGAGCGAGCGGGCGAAAATGCGCAGGCCGTTGCCGGACTTTTCCGCCTCGCTGCCGTCGGGGTTGTAAATGCGCAGGCCGAAATCGGCTTTTGTCGTGGGCAGGGGGCCGTAGAGGATGCCGTCGGAGCCCAGTCCGAAATTGCGGTGACAAATCTTGACGATGCCGGATTTGTCGGGAATGTTCGGGCAGGCCTGCGGGGAGAGCACCAGATAGTCGTTGCCCAGCGCGTGATACTTCAGAAATTCCATGGTGTGACGGGAAAACAAGTTTATAGATTCAGCGTGTTTATCGGGTTGCCTCTTGGCAAATATAATTTAGAAAGAAGAGCCATGCGCAGCCCCGACGAAACAGCATCCTCCCTGTGCGGCCTGTGGGTCGATGCCGCGGGCATGGCCCACATCACCGAATGCGGGCCCGACGGCGGCCGCGACGTGCGGGAGGCGCATTTTCCCCCCTTTTGCTGGACGGCGCAAAACCCGCCCATAGGCCCGGGCCAACGGGCGGAAACGCTCAAGGGCGCGGGGGCCTTTGAACACCTGCGGTTTTTCGAGACGGCGGGCGGCTTGGGCGATTTTGTGAAGGAACACGGCGCGAACAACGGGGCCCTGTGGATACGCTCGCTCGAAGGCCAGTTTTTGATGGAGGAAGGGCGGCGGCTTTTTGAGGGCATGCACTTCGCCCAACTGCGGCGCATGCAAGTGGACATCGAAACGCACAGCCAAATCCCGGGCGCATTCCCCGACCCGCGCAACGCGCAAGACCGCGTGCTGGCCATCGGCCTGCGCGACGGGCGCGGCAACATTTTTCTGACCGTGGAGGCCCTCACCGACGCCGCCGAACGCAAGCTGCTGGAAGAATTCAACACGCACCTGCAGGCCTTCGACCCGGACGTGATCGAGGGGCACAACCTCTTCAAGTTCGACCTCGATTTTTTGCGCCAGCGCTGCAAGCGCCTGAAAGTGCCCTGCGCGTGGGGCCGCTACGGGCAGCTCGCCACCTTTCGCAACAGCCGCCTGAAAATCGCGGAGCGACAGCTCGACTTCCCGCGCTGCGACCTGCCGGGGCGCACGGTGTTCGACACCTACTTGGCGCTGCAAATGTACGACATTTCCAACCGCGATTTGCCCTCGTACTCGCTCAAAAACGCCGCCGTTTATTTCGGGTTCACCAAAGCGGCGGACGCGCGCACCTATCTGGCCCCCGCCGACATCCAGCGGACGTTTTTTGAGGATAGAAAAACCTTTCTGGCCTACCTGGGCGACGACTTGCGCGAGACGGCGGCCCTCGCGGGGTTTTTGCTGCCCGCGTACTTTGCGCAGGCGAAAAACCTGCCGATGAGCCTGCAGGAAATCTGCCTGCGCGGCAACGCCCAGAAGATTGAAACCTTGTTTTTGGAGCGCTACCTGACGGCCCGCCAAGCCCTGCCGCCGCCGCCCGCCGTGGAGATGATTGAAGGGGGCTACACGCAGGGCCTCAAAACGGGCGTGTTTAAAAACGTCCTGCACTTCGACGTGGCCTCGCTGTACCCGAGCTTGTTGCTGGCCATCGGCCGCAATCCGGCGAGCGACACCCTCGGGGTCTTCATCCCCCTGCTCACGCAGTTGCGCGCCGACCGTTTGGAATACAAGCGCCTAGCCCGCACGGCCCCGTCGGCATTGCGCGACGAGTACACGGCCCGGCAGGCGAGCTTTAAGATTTTGATCAATTCCTTCTACGGCTATCTGGCCTTCGGCGGGGCGCGCTTTGCCGACAGCGATCTGGCGGCGGAAGTGACGCGGCGCGGGCGCGCGCTGCTCCAAGCGCTGATTGCGGAATTTGAAAACATGGGTCTGCCCGTGCTCGAAGCCGACACCGACGGCCTGTATGTGGACGGCAAGGACTGGTTTGAAAAGCCCGAAAAACTGTTGGAAAAAGTGGAACACGTCCTGCCGGAGGGCATCGACTTGGAGTTCGACGGGGCCTATCCGGCCATGTGGTGCTACAAGGCCAAAAATTACGCCCTCTACGACGGCCAACATGTCATCCTGCGCGGCAGCGCCCTGCGCTCGCGCAGCATGGAGCCCTTCCTCAAAAAGCTCAACGACACCCTGATTGCCGCGCTCTTGGGGGCCTCCGCCGAAGACGTGTGCGCCCTGCTGATAAAGACGCGCGCGCAGTTGGCCGAGGGCACGCTCCCCGTCGCCGAACTGGCCAAAACCGAATTTTTAAGCATGAACCCCGCCGTCTACGCCCGCGAAGTCGAAAAGGGCAAAGTGCGCCGCGCCTCGCTGGAAGTGGCCCTGCGCATGACCCCCGTCCCCAAACAGGGCGAGCGCGTGCGCTATTATGTGACGAAAGGCGAAAAGGCCCGCACCCCCGATTGGCAAGTGGCCCGCCCGCTGGAGGATTTTGACGCGCAAAAAGCCCCCTACGACGCCGCCTACTACCTGCGCAAGCTCGACGAGTGGCAAAAGCGGTATGCGGAGTTTCTGCCGGGCGATTGCGCCCCCCCCGAGCGCCAAGGCGAACTGCTGTAGGCTGGCGCTGGGCGCGGCGGCCTTTCGGATGGCGGGGGGCCTCTGTGAGCACCCGCACGTTTTCTCCGAAAACGCGCGTTCCCGCGCGGAAAAGGCCTGCCATGCTCCGGGGCGCGGCGGTCAGATAGCGGGGACGTACGTGGGTTGAGTGTCGGCTAGAACGCCGACAGTGCTGCGCACCGGGTGCTGTCGCACCCGCCCGCTCCGCTCGCTTATAAATAGCTCGCTACTCGCCCCCCGCTATCAGCCCTACCGCGCTCCTCGCCTGACAGGTCTTTTGCGCGCGGGCAGGCCGGGCGGTGATTATGCCGCGCCCAAGGCGCGGATTTGAAGTGTGCGGGAAAATAGAAGAAAGATACTTCTCCTTCTTCGGACTTGGCTGACTGGCGAAGCCAGCATCAACACCGCTCGCATCGCTGGTGGGCAAATAGGTCGCTGTTCACCCGCTATCAGCCCTACCGCGCTCCTCGCCTGACAGGTCTTTTGCGCGCGGGCAGGCCGGGCGGTGATGCTGCGCTTGCGCGCAGTCAGCCAAGTCCGAAGCGGCGAAAGAACCTGTCGGGCCGTTCCCGCGCATTTGCAATGGCGCGCGACAGGGTGTCCTCGCCTCGCCGATGTGTTGCATCGACTCGGCTCGAAGCCCGCAAAATGGGTTCAAAACCAGCCTTCGCGCAATCGCTGCGGAATTAGGCCAATAAATTCGCCACGGTGTCGGTTTTTTTGAATTGGGCGGCGGGGGTGTTGTGCTGGGCCAATTCCGCAAAATGGGCCTCGCCGCATTTGATTTTGGCGCGTTCCTTGTCGCGGAGATCGTCGGCGAAGCGGCTGCTTTTGGTTTCCACCACAAAATAGAGCTTTTCAGTGCCGTCTTTTTCCACAAGTACGGCCCAGTCGGGGTTGTAAGCGCCCAGCGGGGTGGGGATTTTGAACCAGCCCGGGAGTTTGGCATACACCTTGACGGCTTCGTTGAGCTCCAACTGCTCGGCAAAGGTGCGCTCCGTGTCGGATTGGTAAATGACCTGATCGTAAACGCCCTTTTGCGCGGGGATCATGGATCTTAGGTATCCCATAAGCTCTTTCGTCTCAAAAAGCTCCTGCGCGTAGAACGCCTGCGCGCCGATGCGCTGATATTTGATGCCGTCGACGAGCGCCAGGCGCTTGCAGCGGTTGATGGCCTCTGCGGCCAGCTCGATGAAGGCCTGGGGGTTGCGCTTGAAATCGTTGAGCCGTTCGCTTTCCAGAAGTATGCGGCAAAGGCTCCGCCGCGTGAGCTGGGTCTTGTCCTGAAGGTCGGTCAGAATATCGGGCAGCTCCGCGGGGCCTTCCTCCAGCGTGACGGGGGTGGCGGCTGCCGTTTGGTTCGCTTGGACTCCGGCGCGCCCGATGGCGATGTCGGCCATGCGCCATTGCAGGCGCGCGTTTGCAATAGGCGGGGCCTGCCTTAGCGATTGTATGCAAGCCGACAAAAGGGCGGTGTTGTCAAAGCGGACGCGGTAGGTGGTCTTGTGCTTGATGCGATCCCACAGGGCCTTGAAATTGTCGCCGTCGAGTACGGCCTGGCGCGAGCGCACGCTCCTGCGCTCGTCGGCGTTTTTGATGTCGAGCCCGCCCGCCGACTTGCGGAGGATTTCCGAAATCTGCGGCGCCTGCGCGGCAAACGCCTCGGGCAGTGTCAGCGCGCCCGCCTTCAAGGCTTGGCGCAAGGCGTCTTGCACGTTGCCGCGGGCGTCCAAAAACCCGGCGGCCTTGAGATGGTTCCATATCGCCTCGGATTGCGCGCAGCCCAGCGGCGCGGGCTGCCCGTTCGGGGGGCAGGCAACCATGGCGGCAAACGCGTGCTTTTCCACGACGCCGAAGCGGATGCCGGTGTCCTCCTCGATTTCCCTTTGCAGGTTTTGGGCAAACTGCTCGTAGCTTTCCGGGGCGACGACCGTGAGGGTGTTCACCTCAAAGCCGCGCACGCGGTCGCCTTGCTGATTCACGCACAAGCGCAGGCCGCGGCCTATCGTTTGTCGGCGCTGTTGCTCGGTGCGCATCTCGCGCAGGGCGCAGATTTGAAAGACGTTGGGGTTGTCCCAGCCTTCGCGCAGGGCGGAGTGGGAGAAGATGAATTTAAGGCGCGAGGAAAAGCTCAGGAGCTTTTCCTTGTCCCGCATAATGAGATTGTAGGCGCGCTCGGCGTTGTCGCGGTTGGTTTGGTCGTTTTCGTCGGTGTTCGTCCATCCGCCGCGCCGGTCGATGGAGAAATAGCCGTCATGGACGGCAGCGGCGTCCTCGGGCGTTTGGCCTTGGGGAAAGAGGTCTCGATAATCGGGATGGCGTGCCAGCCGGAGGTATTCTTCCTCGAATATCCGCGCGTAGTCGCCCTTCTGCGGACGGCCGTCCGCCCCGTATGCGCGGTATCGTTCCACGGCGTCGACAAAGAAGAGGCTGAGGACCTTGATGCCTTGGGGGGCCAGCCGTTTTTCCTTTTCCAAATGTTCCTTGATGGTGCGCTGGATCATTTGGCGCTGAATGGACAAGGCGGCGACGTCGCCGTGGGCCTGTCCCGGGCGAAGGTATTTTTCCTCGCCGGGAACGCGCAATTCCATGAATTCATCGCCTTTTTCCGCGCGGATTTCACCCACCCGAAGGTTGGCGTAAAGGGCGCGCCCGGTGACCTTCCCCAGATCGTCGCCGTCTTGCACCCGCATTTCTTTGCGGACAACGCGGGCGTTTACTTCGACGTCCAACTCCACTTGGGCGGTGATGACGCCTTTTTTGCTATCGACGCCAAGCAAGCGCACATAACGATGGTTGTGCGCTTCCTCCACGGTGGCCGCCGCCACTTCGATTTGCTTGACCAGCTTGCGCTCGTAGGCGTCCACGGCGTCGAGCCGGTAGAGCATGTGGTAGGCGTGTTTGGGCGTGGCCGAATAGCGCAGGCTGCACAGGGGGTTCATCCGCTGCATGGCCGGTTTGCCCTTGCCTTCGAGCCCGCCTTCCACGCTTTGCGGCTCATCCACAATCAGGATGGGGCGGGTGGCGCAGATAAGGTCAATCGGCTTTTCGCCGCCTATTTTTTCGCTGTGGCGGTAAATCACGTTGCGCGACGACGCCTTGCGGGGGCCGTCGGCGGTCTCTTCGGCCAGCGCCTGCCGCTCGTTGCCGAACTTGTTGATGGCGCTCACCGTCATCACCATGATTTGAATCTGGGCGCTGGTGGCAAAGTTGCGCACTTGGCCGAGCTTGGCGGAGTCGTAAATAAACGCCTCGAAGGGAACCCCGCCATACAGGGCGCGGAAATGTTCCTCCATGATTTGGACGGACTTGAAAACGCCCTCCTTGATAGCCACCGAGGGCACCACAATCACAAACTTGGTGAAGCCGTAGCGCTTGTTCAGCTCAAAAATCGTGCGCAGATAAACGTAGGTCTTGCCCGTGCCCGTTTCCATTTCGACGGTGAAGTCGCCGGATTCGAGGGTTTCCGAAGGCGGCAAATGGTTGTTCAGCTGAACGGCCCGCAGGTTGGCGAGCATTTTCTCGTCGGAAATGGTCAGACGGTTGCCCACGCCCAACGCGTCAACGTCCAGATAGGCCTGCGAGTCGCTTCCCGCGGTGACGGTGAACTCCGTGCGGCAAATTTCCTGCCCGCAAAAAAGGCCGCAGGCGGCCTCAATCGCCTGAAGCTGATAGTCGAGGTTGGGTTCAAAGTGGAGTTTCATGCGTCAGGTTTTGTCTGGGGAAAGCGTCCCGAATCTTGTTCCAGTCTCTTTTCGTCCGCCTTCACGCGCCTTTCGAGTTTTTTAATGTCTTCTTCCGGCGGCAGCTTTTCCGGCCTTATTCCGCGTTCGCCCAGCATCTTGCGGACGCTGGCGTTGTTTTGAATGTGTTCATTCGTAATGGCCGATTCCCCGTGCAGATCGGCCTCGCTGACATTGTGGTTGGTCATTTCGGTCGCCAAATTTTTGGCGGCGATCGTCAGGGTGGGGAGAAAGTCCGCCAACGGTCGGGTTTGCGTGATGCCAAACTTGTCCTTCATCGCTTGGGTGGTGTTCCCGCCAAAGAGCGCCGCATCGCCTTTGGAGCGGATGCGCCCAAACCCCAAATCGTCGACGCCGCGTTCATAAATATTTTCCGAAAGCGTTTTTTCGGAGGCGCGCAAGCGCTCGCGCGCCTCCATGCGGACAATGAGTTGAATGCGCGCTTCAATCAGCTCCTGCCTGCGTGTTTGCAGGGCAAAATAGCTTTGGGCAAAGGCGATGGGTTCCTTGCGCGGGTCGCCGTTTTGCGCTATCAGGTAGCAGGCGTAGCGCGTCAGCATGAAGTCCTCGATGGAGCGCTTCGCGGTGCTGCCCAGGGGGACCATTTTCGTGACGCCACGAAAATGGTCGTCTGGGTTGTATCCCGTTGTTTTGCAGGAATCTATGGCGCGTTGGATGGCGGTCAGGAAGTTCTCCCAGCGGCTGTATCCCAAGGGTTCTTGCAAGTCGCGGGCAAACCAAAATTCCACCGCGTGCGCCTCGTCCTTTTGGGCGAGGGCGTCGAAACGTTGCTGGTGGAGCGTGATGTCGGCGGATTTCATGGCGGCTTACAGGCTGCGGACGGTGGGCAGCCCGTGCTGATTGAGGATGGCCGCGAGGTTGGTCTTGGCCACGTCGTCGGCAAAGGCGCTGTCGCGGAAAACTACCGTCGTTTCGCCGGTGGGGTTTTGTTCCTGGTGCCAGGCGACGATGCCCTGCGCCAGCGTCTCCACGGCGTCTTGGGCAATGGCGTCGCCGAGGCAGGCGATCAGCGTGCCCGCGCCCACGCTGTGGACGGGTAGCCCGGCGATACTCCGGGTTTGGATGGGCGTGCACAAATCCAGCCCCAACTTGAGGAGCAATTCGTAGAAAATATCCGGTTCGGTACGCCCCGTCTTGAGGTTGGCCTGATGCTCCGCGAGGTCGCCCGCTAGGTTCTGGCTTGCCGGATCCCATTCGCGGATGTTGCTGGAATCCAGCTTGAACGCGCGGAACCCGAGGTCGCCCGCAAACAGGGGATTTTCGGCTTTTATTTTTCTGCCCGCGCGGCGCAGGCGCTCTTTGGTCAATTCGGCGATGGTGCGCGGCTTGCCGAGCCCGTCGCAGTACGCGGCGGCGACTTTCTGGTCTTTATTTTCGGGGTCCAGCGGCTCGGGCAGTTGCACCAAAATATAGCGGCGATTCCCGCCGTCGGCGGAATTTTGCGCCAAAACCGCATGCCCCGTCGTTCCCGACCCGGCAAAGAAGTCTACGATGATGGAATTCTTTGTCGTTCCGATCATAAGCATATGACGAATAAGCCCAGTAGGTTTGATGGTATCAAAAACGTCATCGCAGAGAAGGTCAGTGACTTCATTTTTCCCTTCTTTGTTTGTTGAAATATCAAGCCATAGATTGTCAGGTAATACCCCTGCACTTTCCTTTGCATACATAATTCTTTGAGGGATCCCATTGTTATTCTTGCCCCAGTAAATCCGGCCTTGAGAGAGAAGCTCCTGAAATCCACTTTCGGGATACAACCAGATCCGTTTAATTTTTTCACCCTCCGGAGTGGTGACTGTATATTCATATCCTCCGCCTTGGTGCCCTTTAGTCGCTGTTATGGGCACAGGCCGCCAGAGATCCTCAGGATATTCCGATGTGGGATCGTTGTATGATGTTTCCAAATAGTCATCTGAAAGAGGAAGTCGCTGTGGTGCACCTGCTACGCTATGTCTATAGACAATAGCGAATTCGCCTTTCACTGCAAAACCCTTGCCATCATTTGCTGACTCTCTCTTCCGTCGCCATGTCGTTATCGACAGGAAGTTCTCTTCCCCCAGAATTTCATCACATATTGACCGGAGGCGAGCAACTTCACGCTCATCTATTGAAATAAACAGAAGCCCATCAGGGGAAAGGAGTTCATGCGCCAGCTTCAGCCGCGGATACATCATGTTCAGCCAGTCGGTGTGGAAGCGCCCGTTGGACTCCGTGTTGGTCGACAGCTTGTTTCCGCCTTCGCCCACTTGGCCCGTCAGCTCCAGATAGTTTTTAATGCTGTCTTTAAAATTGTCGGGATAGACGAAGTCGTTGCCAGTGTTGTAGGGCGGGTCGATGTAAATGAGCTTCACCTTGCCCGCGTAGGATTTTTGCAGGAGTTTTAGCACTTCGAGGTTGTCGCCCTCGATCATCAGGTTTTGGGTGGTGTCCCAGTCAACGCTGTCCTGCGGGCAGGGGCGCAAGGTCCCCCGGCTGGGGGTGAGGGCCAGTTGGCGGGCGGCCCGCTTGCCGTGCCAGTTGAGGCCGTATTTTTCCTCGGCGTCCGTCAGGGTTTGGTCGCCCACCAGCTGCTTCAGCACGTCGATGTTCACCGAAACGCCCGGAGCGCCTTCCGCAATCAGTTCGGGGAAGAGGGCTTTGAGCTGTGCGATATTGTCCGCAATGATATTTCGAGAAAGGGCTTCCGGGGCGTCTGGGCTTATCTTTTGCATGATACAATTCATTATAAGAGGTTCGCCTTTTCAGCAAGCGCGCTTTCCGTTTTTTTTGATTTCAGGCGGGCGGAGACGCGGGGAAGGTCTGCGGCACGCAACGGCGCTTTTTGCCTTTGCCAAAGCGCGCGGGCGCGTTGTAGTCTTGGAGGCTGTGAATCCGTCCGAAAAACAGCCTCCGGCGCTTTTGCGGCATGTTGCCATCATTATGGATGGCAACGGTCGGTGGGCCCGCGCGCGCGGGTTGCCCCGCATCGAGGGGCACCGCAAGGGGGTGGACAACGTGCGGCGCATTGCGCAGGCCGCCTGCGACAACGGCATCCGCTACCTGACGCTGTACGCTTTTTCCGTCGAAAACTGGAAGCGGCCCAAGGAGGAGATTCAGGCGCTGATGGGGCTGCTCGAAACCTTTTTGAAAAAGGGGGTCGAAGACTTTGCGCGCAACCGCATCCGCCTGCGGGTGATCGGGGATATCGACGCCCTGCCGCTGTTGCAGCGCACGTTGCTCAAGCGCGCGCTCAAGCAGACGGAACAATACGACGACTACCATCTGGTGCTGGCCCTCAACTACGGGGCGCGCACCGAGGTGCTCGACGCCGCCAAAGCCTACGCCGCCGACGTCGCGGCGGGCAAGGCCGACCCCAAGGCGCTCGATTGGGAGGGCTTCGCGCGCTACCTGACCACCGCCGACATCCCCGACCCCGACTTGATTATCCGCACCTCCGGCGAGCACCGCCTGAGCAACTTTTTGCTCCTGCAGGCCGCCTATTCGGAAATGTATTTTAGCCCCGTCCACTGGCCGGATTTTGACGAAACGTGCTTTGCGCAGGCGATTGCCGACTATCGCAACCGCGAGCGCCGTTTCGGCCTGACCGGCGAGCAAGTCAAGCAGGGCGAAGCCCCCGCGGCCTCGTAGCTGCCGGACGCATTTTTTTTAGATTTCCTTTTCGCCACGCGATAGCCCCCCACCACCTATCCCTCCCATGCTTCACCGAACCCTGAGCACGCTCGCCCTTTGGACCATCGTTTTTTGCGCCCTGTATTTTGGGGGCATGTGGGGCGCGGCGGCGCTCTTGGTGGTGCTGTCGGCGCTGGCGCAGTGGGAGTATTACGGCCTGCGTCAGGCATCCGGCGCGCCCGTTTACCGTGGCTGGGGCATGACGATGGGGCTTGTGTGGATGGCCTTTGTGGCCGCATTGTGCCTGTTGCTGTTTTTTCAGGCCTTGAAGACTTTATACGGCTATACGGCCTATCTGGACAGCGCTTTGATTGCCTGCGGGATACTCTCCTTGGTTCTAATGGTGCAATGCCTGTTTTTGTGTGTGCGCACTGCCCCCACGCAGGAGCACCTGCGCGCGGTCGTAGAGACTCTGTTTGGGGTGTTTTACGTGCCCGTGCTGCTTTCTTTTTACATGCTCATCGCCGTGTTTTTTGCGGGACCTGAGACCGGGGTCTGGCTGGCGGTGTTGGTGGTGGCCATGGCCAAATTCGCCGATGTCGGCGGTCTTCTTATTGGCAAGGCCTTTGGCAGACACAAGATAGCCCCCGCCATCAGTCCGAAAAAATCGTGGGAGGGGCTCTTGGGCAGCGTGGTGTTTTCGATGCTGGTGATGCTGTTCGCCTATTATCTGCCCTTGTGGTGCGAAGGCGCGATATACTGGGGGCGCTGGGTGTCTCTGATACCGCTGCCGGCGTGGCTTTTGTTCTCCGCCATCGTCGCGGTGGTCAGCTTGCTGTCCGATTTGACGGAATCCGCCTTCAAGCGCGTGGCCGACAAGAAGGACTCGGGCGGCGTGATTCCCGGCATCGGCGGGGCGCTTGATTTGTGCGACAGCCTGCTCTTCACCGGCCCCGTCGCGTTCGTGTGCATTTTGTTGTGGCTGACGATGAACGCTCTTTCCTGAAATGAGTCTCAAACGCATCTCTTTACTCGGGGCCACGGGCTCCATCGGCGACAGCACCTTGCAGGTGCTGCGCAAAAACCCCGACCGCTTAAAACTGGTCGGCATTGCCGGGGCGCGGCGCTGGCGGGAACTGGCGGCCATCGCCACCGAGTTCAACGTCGCGGAGGTCACCGTTTACGAGGAGAAGGCCTTCGCCGAGGCCGTGGCCCATCCGGAGCTGTTCCCCAAGGGCGTGCAGCTCTATCGCGGGATGGAGGGGCTTTTGCACATCGCCACTTTGCCGCAGGCCGACATGGCGGTGATCGCCATCGTGGGCACGACCGGGCTCGAACCCACGCTGGCCGCCATCGAGGCGGGCAAGCAGATTGCCTTGGCCAGCAAGGAAGTGCTGGTGCTGGCGGGCAAATTCGTGATGAAGGCGGCCGCCGCCAAGGGCATCCGCCTGATGCCGATGGACAGCGAGCACAACGCCATTTTCCAATGCCTCGACCGCGAGCCGCACAAGCACGTGGAAAAGCTGATTCTCACCGCTTCCGGCGGGCAGTTCCGCGATTTTACGATTTCGCAGATGGAGACCATCCGCCCCGAGGACGCGCTTAAAAACCCGAATTGGGACATGGGCCCCAAGGTGACGGTGGACTCCTCCACCATGGCCAACAAGGGGCTGGAAGTGATCGAGGCGCACTGGCTGTTCAACATGCCCAACGAGCGCATCGACGTGGTGGTGCACCCGCAAAGCATCGTGCATTCCATGGTGCAGTTTGTGGACGGGGCCGTGCTGGCGGAGCTTTCGCCGCCCTCGATGACGTTCCCCATCCAGCACAGTTTGTTTTATCCCGAGCGCATCGGCGGGGTGCACACGGCGGTCGATTTTTCGCAGTGTCTGCGGCTGGATTTTCGCGCGCCGGATGTGGAGCGTTTTCCCGCGCTCGCCCTCGCGCGCCGCGCGCTGGTGCAAGGGGGGATCGGCGGGGCCATTTTCAACGCCGCCAACGAGGTGGCCGTGCCCGCCTTCCTCGCGGGGCGCATTCCCTATTTGTCCATCCCGAAGGTGATAGAGCGCACGCTCGACCGCGTGAGCAATTTTGAACCCGGACGGCTGGAGGATGTCATAAGCGCGGACGGCGAAGCGCGCTGCTTGGCGACCGAGGCCGTCAAATACTTTGAAAGATAACCCGCTGTGAACGCCTCCTTTTTTGCCGAATTGTTTTCCAACGCATGGAATGTCGCGTTGGTGTTCGTGTTTTTGGGCATTTCCATTTTTGTCCACGAACTGGGGCATTTTTTGGTGGCGCGCAAGCGCGGGATGAAGGTGGACCGCTTTTCCATCGGCTTTGGGCCGAAGGTGTTCGGCTGGCGCGGCAAGGACGGGGTGGAATACCGCGTGTCGCTGTTGCCGCTGGGGGGCTACGTGTCGCTGCCGCAAATGGCCGACATGGAGGCGATTGAGGGCGAGGCCTCAACCCCGCGCGAGCAATTGCCTGCCCCGAGTTTTACCGACAAGGCCTGCGTGCTCGTGGCGGGGGCGGGGTTCAACTTTTTGTTCGCCCTGTTCATCGCCTGCGTGCTGTGGGCGGTGGGCCTGCCCGTGGCCCCTGAAACCGAGACGACCACCATCGGCTACGTGGTGAAGGAAGTCTCGCCCAAGGGCGACGCCAAGCTCGTCACGTCCCCGGCCTACGCCGCCGGACTAAAGGCGGGCGACCAGATTGTGGCCGTGGACGGATTCAACGTGTCGCGCTTTGCGGAGGTGACGAATTTTGTGATGACGGGCACGGGCCGCGCCGCCGACGGCAGGCCGCGCGCGGTGCTCTCGATCGAGCGCGACGGCAAGGTCGCGGACGTCGAAATTTTCCCCGTGCTGGTGGAGATCAATGCCGTCTCCGGCGACGCCGTGCGCCGCATGGGGGTGATGCCCGCGCAGGCGCTGGAAGTGGGCCGCGTGGCGGAGGGCTCCCCCGCCGCCGCCGCCGGATTGCAGGTGGGCGACAAGCTTTTGAAATTGGACGGCGAACCTTTGTACCACGCCATGCCGCTGTTGGAAAAGACGGGCAAGGGCGAGGCCGTGCGCCTGACGATCGCGCGCGGCGACACCCCGCGCGAGATCACCTTGCAACCCGCGCAGGTGGCCGTCACCCAGCCGATGGCGCAGGTGTATTTGCCCGGGCAAACGCACAGCGCGCTCTCGCTTTTCGACGCGGGCAAGGGCGCGGGCTTGGCGCTGTTTTCGCTGGACGACGAAGGGCTGTTGCCCCAAGTCGATTTGGAGCAGGCGGTCGTTTTGAAAAGCGTGAACGGCGCGGCCATCGCCGACACGGCGGCCTTGCTCCAGGCCGTGCAGGCCGCGCACGACCGGCCCATCACCCTCGAATTTTCCGTGAACGGCGCGCCCCAGCAGGCGGTGTTGCCCGCCGGGACGCGGGCCGATGTGGCCCCGCACCGCGTGTGGGCCGTGGGGGTTGAATTTTCGCGCGCCCCGCAGATTGTGCACCGCAACCCGCTGGCGCAAATCGGCGACGTCTTCACGATTACGTGGCGCACGCTGACGAGCCTATTGAGCCCCTCTTCCGACGTGGGGGTGAGCATGCTCTCGGGCCCCGTGGGCATCCTGCGCGTGTACCACCAGTTGTTGTCCGCCGACTTCCGCTTGGTGCTGTGGTTCACGGTGTTGCTCAACGTGAATTTGGGCATCCTCAACTTGCTCCCCCTGCCGGTGCTCGACGGCGGGCACGTGCTCTTTGCCTTTGTCGAAAAGCTGCGCGGCAAGCCGCTGCCTTTGAAAGTGCTCACCTCCGTCAACGGGGCCTTCATGCTGCTGTTGCTGGGCATGATCGTGTACGTCACCTTCTTCGACAGCCGCCGCTGGCAGGGCGAAAACCGCGCCGAAAACCTCGCCGCCGAACGCGCGCGCTGCTACGTGAACCCGGTGTTCCCCCCGCACGAGCGCTAATTTTATTTTTCCTATGAAACTGACTTATTGTCCTTCGCGTTTTCACACGCTGCGCCAGCCGACGCGGGAAATTTCCGTCGGCGCTTTGAAGCTGGGGGGCAACCACCCCATCCGCGTGCAGAGCATGGTGAACAGCCCCACGCTCGACATCGACGCCACCGTGCGGCAAAGCCTTGAACTGGCCCGCGCCGGGTGCGAGCTGGTGCGCATCACCGCCCCCAACAAGGAGGCCGCGCACGCCCTCAAGGCGATTCGCGCCAAGCTCAACGCGCAGGGCTGCACCGTGCCGCTGGTGGCCGACATTCACTTTCTGCCCGTGGCCGCGATGGAGGCCATTGAGCACGTCGAAAAGGTGCGCGTGAACCCGGGCAACTACGCCGACAAGAAAAAGTTTCTCCAGCGCGACTACACCGACGCCGAATACAAAGAGGAGATTGAGCGCTTGTTCGAGGCGTTTTCGCCGCTGGTCAAGCGCGCGAAGCAGTTGGGCCGGGCCCTGCGCATCGGCACCAACCACGGCTCGCTGTCCGACCGCATCATGAACCGCTACGGCGACACCCCGATGGGCATGGTGGAGTCCACCCTAGAATTTGTGCGCATTTGCGAGGCCAACGGCTTTTACAATTTGTGCGTCTCGATGAAGTCGAGCAACCCCAAGGTGATGATCGAGGCGTACCGCTTGTGCGCGCTCAAAATGGCCGAAGAGGGCATGCACTATCCCATGCACTTGGGCGTCACCGAAGCCGGCGGGGGAGAGGACGCCCGCATCAAGAGCGCGGCGGGCATCGGCGCGCTGTTGTACGACGGCATCGGCGACACCGTGCGCGTGTCGCTCACGGAAGACCCCGTGTGCGAAGTGCCCGTGTGCCAAGCGCTGCTCAAGCGCGTGGAAGCCCTGTGGGCGCAAGCCGCGCAGGCCAAGGCCCGGCCGCAGGCCCCCGACGCCCTAGACCCCTTCCAGTACCGCCGCCGCGAGAGCCTCACCATCGGCAACGTGGGCGCTTCCCAGTTGCCGCGCGTGTGGGTGCGCGCGCACGGGGCCGACGCCGCCGCGATTGCCGCCGTGCAAAAAAAGCGCAAGGACGCCCCCGCCGAAGGCCTCATTTTGCCGTTTAACAAAGAAAATGTCGCCCTGTGGAACGCCCTGCAAGGCAAGGTGAAAACGGCGGTGTGGGAAGCCGACGCCTCGGCCAAGCCCGCCGATTTTTCCGCGCCGCCCCAGGCGCAGTCAACCGTCGTGGCGCGCCATTTTGAAAACGCCGCCGAGCTGGCCCCGTGGCTGGAGGCGGCGCACCAGCAGGCCTTTGTCCTCGCGGTGGACGCCTCGCCCGAGGCCCTGCGCGGCGGGATTGCCGCGGCCCTCGCAGGGCATGCAGGGCACGTCATCGCGGCGGTGTCGCGCCCCAGCGGCGGACGCCATCCCGTGGGCACGGCCCGCGCCGCGGCGCAGGCCCTCGCCGACGCCGGGGTGAAAGCGCCCCTGTGGCTGCGCGTCACGCCCGCCGACGTGTTGGCGGACAAAAAGGACGCCGACGGCCTGCTCTTGGAAGCCTCCATGCAACTGGGCGCGCTCCTGTGCGACGGGCTCGGCGACGTGGTGTCGGTGGAAACGGCCCCGAGCGTGGAACGCGCCGTGGCGCTGGGCTACGACATCCTGCAAGGCATGCGATTGCGCACCACCAAGACCGAATATATTTCCTGCCCGAGTTGCGGACGCACGCTCTACGATTTGCAAAAGACGACCGCCGCCATCCGCGCCCAGACGGGCCACTTGAAGGGCGTGACCATCGCCATCATGGGCTGCATCGTCAACGGCCCCGGCGAAATGGCCGACGCGGACTTCGGCTATGTGGGCGGAGCCCCCGGCAAAATCAACCTCTACGTCAAGAAGGAGTGCAAGGAAGTCGGCATTCCGATGGACAAGGCCGTGGACCGCCTCATCCAGCTCATCAAAGAAAACGGACAGTGGGTCGAGCCCGATCAGGAAGTTTAATCGTCAGTTTTGTTTTTCAATTCATGGACACTTTTTCCCGCCCCGACGGCCGCGCGTGCGACGCGCTGCGCGACATCAGCTTTGTCAAAGACTTCGCCCCGCACGCCACCGGTTCGGTGCTGGCGTGCTTTGGCAACACCCGCGTGATTTGCGCGGCCACCTTGGAACCCAAAGTGCCCTCGTGGATGAAGGCGCAGGGCGTTTCCGGCGGATGGATTACCGCCGAGTACGCGCTGTTGCCCTACAGCACGCTCACGCGCAAGCCGCGCGAGGTGACCAAGGGCAAGCAGGAGGGCCGCACGGTGGAGATCCAGCGCCTGATCGGGCGCGCGCTGCGCGCGGTGGTGGATTTGGACAAGATGCCCGACTACACCTTGTGGATAGACTGCGACGTGTTGCAGGCCGACGGCGGCACGCGCACGGCCTCCGTCACCGGGGCCTATGTGGCCGCGCGGCTGGCCGTCCAGCGCCTGGTCGCCAAGGGCGCGCTCAAGCAAGACCCCTTCCGCGATTCGGTGGCGGCGGTGTCCGTGGGTATTTTCAACGGGCGGGAAATTTTGGATTTGAACTACATTGAGGACAAAGACGCCGCCGTCGATTGCAATGTGGTGATGACCTCCGGCGGGCAGTTGGTCGAAGTGCAGGGGGCGGGGGAGGAGAGCACTTTCTCGGAAGCCCAGTTGCACGCGATGCTGGCGCTGGCCAAAAAGGGCCTCGCCGAATTGGCCCAAAAACAGGCCGACGTGCTGGCGGGCGCGTAAGCCCCCTGCGGCCTTGCGGGCGCGCCGCAACAAGGCGGCGGATGTCCCGCCGCGATGGGCGCGCGCGGGGTCTCCCATTTGTCTTTTTTATAAAACAATGGGATTTCCGGCAAAGCGCGCGGGGCCGTCGCCATTTTTTTACAGAAAAAACGCGCATTTGAAAAAACGTTTTTCTTAAAAGCTTGCAAAACCCGTCATAACGGCTAAAAATTCGGGACGAAAGGCGGAAAACGTCAATTTGCGACAGGTCGTCTTTGCGCGCTTGCACGAGCTTAGAACCTCAGCGGGCGCGGTTCAAAGGGCGCACTTTCAAAAATAGATTTGTCTATTGTTGGGTGTGCGCTAAATTGAAATTCTTCCTTTCGACCACAGGGACACACCCCATTTTTGGAGCGCTGCCGCTGCAGGCCCTACCAATTTTTCCCGAGAAATGAATATACACGAATACCAAGCCAAGGAACTGTTTGCAAAATACGGCATTGCAATTCCGAAAGGGTATGCCGCCCATTCGAAAAATGAAATTCAGCAGGCGCTCGAGCAGTTGCCTGAAGGCAGAATAGTGGTGAAGAGCCAAATCCACGCCGGTGGGCGCGGCAAGGGCGTCTTTACCGACGGCTTTCAAGGCGGCGTCAAGGTGACTCCCTCCAAGAAGGACGCCGTCGAAGTGGCCGACCGCATGCTGGGCAACGTTCTGGTGACCAAACAAACAGGACCCCTCGGCCGCAAGGTGAACACGCTCTATTTCACCGAAACAAACTCCATCAAGAAGGAGTACTACATGGCGATTCTGCTCGACCGCAAGGTGGCGCAGCCCGTCATTATCGCCTCGACCGAAGGCGGCATGGACATCGAAAAGGTGGCCGCCGAAACCCCCGAGAAGATTGTGCGCGTGCATGTCGATCCGCTGTTCGGCCTGCGCGACTACGAAGCCCGCGAAGTGGCGTTTGCCCTGGGCTTTCGCGAAGACCTGCTCAAGCAGTGCGTCAAGCTCATCCGCTCGCTGTACAAGCTGTACTGGGACCTCGACGCCTCCTTGGTGGAAATCAACCCCCTGGTCGTCACCGAGGACAGCCAGCTCGTGGCGCTCGACGCCAAGATCAATTTTGACGACAACGCGCTGTACCGCCACCCCGACGTGCTGGCCCTGCGCGACCTCAACGAGGAAGACCCCAAGGAAGTGGCCGCCTCGAACTTTTCGCTCAACTACATCGCGCTCGAAGGCAACATCGCCTGCTTGGTGAACGGCGCGGGCCTGGCCATGGGCACCATGGACATCATCCAGCACTACGGCGGCAAGCCCGCCAACTTCCTCGACGTGGGCGGCGGCGCCAACGAGGAGCAGGTGACGGAAGCCTTTAAGATCATTTTGACCGACCCGTCCGTGAAGGGCATTTTGGTCAACATCTTCGGCGGCATCATGAAGTGCGACATCATCGCGCGCGGCATCATCGCCGCGGCGCAGAAGTTGCACTTGTCGCTGCCGCTCGTGGTTCGCCTTGAGGGCACCAACGTGAAGGAGGGCAAGGAGCTGCTCAAGAACAGCGGCTTGGCCCTGATCCCCGCCGACTCGCTCGGCGACGCCGCCCAGAAGATCGTCGCGGCGGTCAAAAAGGCATAACCCACGCACACAGGAGAATTTTTAAAATGAGTATTTTGGTCGATAAAAACACCCGGCTGGCCGTTCAAGGCATCACGGGCAAATCGGGCAGTTTCCACGCGCAGTTGTGCATGGAATACGGCACCAACCTCGTCGCGGGCGTGACCCCCGGCAAGGGCGGCGCCAAGTTTTTGGACAAAGTGCCGATTTATGACACACTGGCCCAGGCCGTGCGCGAACAGGGCGTCAACGCCTCGATGGTGTTTGTGCCGCCGCCCTTTGCCGCCGACTCCATCTTGGAGGCCATCGACGCCGAAGTGCCGCTGGTCATCTGCATCACCGAGGGCATTCCGATCCGCGACATGGAGCAGGTGAAGGCCCGCTTGCGCTACAGCAAGACCCGCCTCATCGGCCCGAACTGCCCCGGCATCATCACCCCCGGCCAGTGCAAGATCGGCATCATGCCCGGCTACATTCACCGCCCCGGCAAAGTGGGCATCGTCTCGCGCTCGGGCACGCTCACGTACGAGGCCGTTTGGCAGCTCACCTCCATCGGGCAGGGCCAGTCCACGGTGATCGGCATCGGCGGCGACCCGGTCAACGGCACCAGCCACTTGGACGCCGTGCGCATGTTTAACGAAGACCCGCAAACCGAGGCCATCATCATGATCGGCGAAATCGGCGGCGACGCCGAGGAGCAGGCCGCGGCCTACATCAAGGCCAACGTCAAGAAGCCCGTGGCCGCCTTTATCGCGGGCGTCACCGCGCCTCCCGGACGCCGCATGGGCCACGCGGGCGCGATTGTGTCGGGCAGCAGCGGCTCCGCCGCCACGAAGATTGCCGCGCTCAAAGACGCCGGCATCGCCGTGTCGCCCACGCCCTCCGAAATGGCCTCGACCCTGATGACCATCTGGAAGCCCTAGGGTAAACACAAGACAAACGGAAATCCAAATTCCGTTCCCAAAAAACGCCTCCCTCCGGAGGCGTTTTTTTTTGCGGGGGCGACATCCGCGCGCCCAGCGGGCAAGCGCGTTACAAATCGGTGGCGGTTGTGTTTTCAAAGCGGGAAAATCCGCGCGGCGGACGGCGAATGCGCGGAATGGATGTTTTTATTCAAGAAACATCTTGAAAACGGATGGGGAGTGGGGTAGGTATTCAGCAGTCCATTTGGCGCGGCGGGAAAAACGGCGGTTTGCGAGGATGCCCACACCACCTTTATACGACCCCTTGATATGGCGGGCATTGCGCCCGTCCTTTTCTGTTTATTTTAAAAAGCCGCAGGGCCGCTTTTTTGTTTGTCTTACCCCGCGTGCGGCCGTCGCCGCCGCAGGCGCGGGCGCAACCCTCACCCTCGAATGATAACTATGAAGCCTGCTTATACCCCCTTGCGTCGATTGTGCGCGTTGTCTGCTGTGCTGTGCGTTTCGCTGGCGATCGCCCATGCGCAAACCGCCGCCGCCCAACCCGCCACCCAACCCGCAACGGCCACGGTGGCCGCCCAAACGGCCTCCGCCGCCGCCGCAGCTCCCGACGCAACGACGGCGGTAGCCCCGGCCCCCGAAGCAAAGCCGCAAGGCGCGATCAACAAAACCTTTGACTGGATCAACGCCCAGAGCGCGAAAATCAACAACGACTACGGCGTCGCGCTGATATTCGACTACGAGGCCGACGTCTTGGGCAATCCCACGGGCGGCCTCACGCGCGGGGTCGCGTATTCGCAGACCATCCTGTACGGCTGCACGCTGGATTTGGAAAAGATCGCCCACATCAAGGGGGCCTCCTTCACGCTCACGGGCCTCACCACGGGCGCGAGCAACCTGAGCAACAAGATCGGCAACGTGTTCACCGCCGCCCAGACCTTTGTGGGCAACGGCACGTATCTCTATCAGGCCTATTGGCAGCAACTGCTGTGCGACAACAATCTGCAAATTCAGGCGGGCCGCCTCAACACAAACACCTTCGCCTCGCTGCCCGCGTTTGGCTTGCAGGTGTCCGGCGGCGTCAACGGCAACCCCACCAGCTTGTTTGTGAACACCAACTTTTTGAGCGAGCCCTATTCCATTTGGGGCGCGAACGCCACCGCCACCGTCAGCGAACAGTACTATGTGGCGGGCGGCCTCTATCAGGCTTCCGACGACCCGGGCAAAAACCACGGTCTGGACTTCTCCTTCACCGACAACACCACCGGCTTGTTCATGATGGCCGAAACCGGCTGGACGCCCACCTTCGGGGCCGTCACCAAGGAAGACCCCGGCCTGCCGGGCGTCTACAAAGTCGGCGGCTACTCGTCCACGGCCCCCTACCAGTATTTTAACGGCAACGGCACCGAGAACTTCACCTACGGCTTCTACGGCATGGGCCAGCAGATGGTCTGGCGCAACGCCGCCAACCCCAACAACAATTTCTCGCTGTGGGGCGGCATGACGTACTCGCCGCAGGACGACGTGGCCGAAATGACCTTGATGGGCTTCGGCGGCTTTGTCTGGCAGGGGCTGATCCCCAACCGCGACCAAGACCAGTTGCTGGGCGCGGTGATGGTGGGCAATTTCAGCGCGCCCTACGCGCAGGCCTCCTACACGCCCGCCGCGGGCAGCCCCACGTGCGAAACGGTGCTCGACTTCAGCTACGTCATCACCATCAACAAGAACTTTTTCATCCAGCCGGACATCCAGTACATCATCCGCCCGGGCGGCCTGACCAGCACGCAAAACGCCTTGGTCATCGGCGTGCAGTTCGGCCTCAGTTTGTAAGCGCCCTCTCGTCGGGCTCGCGCGCGCGTCGCTTTTTTTAAACATTTCAGAAAAACACACCCAAAGAAAGAGGAACATCATGTCGCTACATTCCAAAAAATCCATCGCCTCGCAGGTCAACGACGAGGTTTTCGCCTCAAAGGAACTGTCCAAGGCCCTGCCCAAATACCGCTTCCCCAAAAACGAAGCGCCCGCCGACGACGTGTATCAGGCCGTGCGCGACGAGCTGATGCTCGACGGCAACGCCCGCCAAAACCTCGCCACCTTCTGCCAGACGTGGGAGGAACCGCAGGTGCACAAGCTCATGGACTTGTGCATCGACAAGAACATGATCGACAAGGACGAGTACCCGCAGACCGCCGAGATCGAAGGCCGCTGCGTCCACATGATCGCCGACTTGTGGAACTCGCCGCAGGCCGCCGACACCATCGGGTGTTCGACCACGGGCTCCAGCGAGGCGGCGATGCTCGGGGGCATGGCGCTCAAGTGGCGCTGGCGCGCCAAGCGCAAGGCCGCCGGGAAAAAGGCCGACAAGCCCAACATGATTTGCGGCCCCGTGCAGATTTGCTGGCACAAGTTCGCCCGCTACTGGGACATTGAGCTGCGCGAAATTCCCATGGAGGGCAACCGCCTGATCATGACGCCGGAGGAAGTCATCAAGCGCTGCGACGAAAACACCATCGGGGTCGTGCCCACCTTGGGCGTCACCTTCACCGGCCAGTACGAGCCCGTCAAGGCCGTCAGCGACGCGCTCGACAAATTCCAGAAAAAGACCGGCATCGACATCCCCATCCACGTGGACGGGGCCAGCGGCGGCTTCTTGGCCCCTTTCTGCGCCCCCGACATGCCGTGGGACTTCCGCCTGCCGCGCGTGAAGTCGATCAACGCCTCGGGCCACAAGTTCGGCCTCGCGCCCTTGGGGGCCGGCTGGGTGGTGTGGCGCGAAAAGGAGGATCTGCCCGAAGACCTCATCTTCAACGTCAACTACCTCGGCGGCAACATGCCCACCTTCGCGCTGAACTTCTCGCGCCCGGGCGGCCAGATTATCGCGCAGTACTACAACTTCCTGCGTCTGGGCCGCGAGGGCTACCGCAAGATTCAAAGCGCCTGCTACGACTCGGCCATGTACTTCGCCAAGCAGATAGAGAAAATCGGCCCGTTCAAGGTGCTGTACAACGGCGACCCCACCTCCGGCATTCCCGCCGTCAGCTGGTCGCTCAAGCCCGGGGCCAAGACGCCGTACACCCTCTACGACCTGGCCGACCGCCTGCGCGTGCGCGGCTGGCAGGTGCCCGCCTACTCGATGCCCCCCAAGCGCGAAGACCTTGTTGTCCAGCGCATCCTCGTGCGCCACGGGGTGAGCCGCGACCTCGTCACCCTGCTCATCGAGGACTTCAAGCGCACCATGGAGTACTTTGACAAGCACCCGGCGGAGCATCCCATCACCGCCGCCGAAGGCACCGGCTACCACCACTAAAACAACCTCCGCACGGAGCATAAAACTTATGGCCACACCCACTCAAAATCCCGCGAAGCAACTGGGCCTGTTCGGTTTCTTCGCCATCACGGCCTCGATGGTGATGGCCGTGTACGAATACCCGACCTTTGCCACCTCGGGCTTCAGCCTCATATTCTTCCTGCTGGCCGCCGGTTTGCTGTGGTTCATTCCCGTCGCCTTGTGCGCGGCGGAAATGGCCACGGCGGAGGGCTGGGAAGACGGCGGCGTGTTCGCGTGGGTGTCCAACACCCTGGGCGAGCGCTGGGGCTTCGCGGCGATTTCCTTCACCTACTTGCAGATCGCCGTCGGGTTTATCCCGATGTTGTATTTCGTGCTGGGCGCGCTGTCCTACGTGCTGGGTTGGCCCGAACTCAACACCGACCCCGCGATCAAGACGATTGCGGCGCTGGTGATTGTCTGGGGCCTGGCCTTCAGCCAGTTGGGCGGCACCAAGTACACCGCGCGCATCGCCAAGGCGGGGTTTGTGGGCGGCATCCTGCTGCCCGCGGGCATCCTCGTGGTGCTGGCGATTTTGCATCTTTCCAGCGGCAAGGATTTGGAAATCAAGATGGACGCGAGCACGTTCTTCCCGGATTTCACCAACATCAACACCCTCGTGGTGTTGGTCGCCTTCATCTTGAGCTACATGGGCGTTGAGGCCTCGGCCACCCACGTCAACGAGATGAAGAACCCCAACCGCGACTATCCGCTGGCGATGTTCATGCTGATGGTGGCGGCGGTGCTTTTGAGCTCCATCGGCGGCCTCGCCATCGCGGCGGTGATTCCCAACGCCGACATCAACCTGAGCGCGGGCGTGGTGCAAACCTTCCAAGCGCTGATCGCCGAACACGGCACGGGGCTGGGCTGGGTGGTGCGCATTATCGCGGCCATCCTCATGCTGGGCGTGGTGGCGGAGATTTCCGCCTGGATCGTGGGCCCCTCGCGCGGCATGTACGTCACGGCGCAGCGCGGCATCCTGCCCAAGGCGCTGAACAAGGTGAACAAGAACGGCGTGCCCGTGCATCTGGTGTTTTTCCAGTTGGCGATCACCAGCGTGGCCATCGTGGTGCTGACCATGGGCGGCGGCGGCAACAACATGTCCTTCTTGGTCTCCATGGCGTTGACGGTGGTGCTCTACCTCATCACGTACTTCCTGCTGTTTTTGGCCTACATCAACTTGCACCTCAAGCACAAGGACATCAAGCGCGCCTACCGCATTCCCGGCGGCCCGTTCGGGTTGCTCGTGGCGGTGACGGGTTTTGCGGTGTCGGTGCTGGCCTTCATCATCTCGTTCTTCCCCCCGAGCGGTCTGCCCGCCGGAGAGCCGCGTTTGTACGTGATTTTGCTGATCGTCAGCTTCCTCGTGATTTTGGCGATCCCCTTCATCGTCTACGCCCTGCACGACAAGAAGAACAAGGCGGGCGCGGCCCAGATGGTGAAGATCACCACCGCGAACGCCCCCGAAGGGCACTTCTGGGTGCACCCGCGCGTGCGCGCCACGCACCACCTCGTGCCCACCGACGAGAGCGTGCTCGACCAAACTCCGCACAACGAACCCAAAGTTTAAAACGCAACCGCATCCCCGCCGCCGCTTGAGGACACACCCATGATTGCCGATTATCTCAAAGACTTGGTGACCCGCCACCGCGAGGACTATCGCGCGGGCGCCGTCGCCACCTATATTCCGGAATTGGCCAAAGTGGATCCCGCGCTGCTGGGGATCGCGATCGCCTTTCAAGACGGGCGCGTGGTGACCGCGGGCGACGCGCAGGTAACATTCGCCATCGAGAGCATCTCGAAAACCGTGGTGCTCTCGCTCGCGCTGCTCGACCGGGGCGAGGAGACCGTCTTTCGCCACATGCGCGAAGAGCCCTCCGGCGACGCGTTCAACTCGATTGTCAAATTGCAGACGGGGTCGGCCCACGTGCCGTCCAACCCCTACATCAACGCGGGGGCCATTCTCACCAGTTCGCTGATCAAGGGCGCGACGCCCGACGAGCGCTTCGGGCGCGTGCTGGATTTCATGCGCAAAATATCCGAGACGGACGACCTCGACCTCGACCGCGAAACCTATCTGTCGGAAAAGGCGACCGGCGACACCAACCGCGCGCTGGCGTGGATGATGAAAAGCTACGGCGACATCGACGGCGACGTCGAGGACATCCTCGACGTGTATTTCCGCCAGTGCTCCATCCGCGTCACGGCGGTGGCGTTGGCGAAGATAGGCCGCTTTTTCGCGGCGGGGGGCGTGCTGTCCGACGGGCGGCGCGTGCTCTCGGTGCGCGAGGCGCGCATCGTCGTGGGCCTGATGACCACCTGCGGCCTGTACAACGGCACGGGCACTTACATGGTGGACGTGGGCGTGCCCACCAAATCGGGCGTGGGGGGCGGGCTCTTGGCCGCCTATTCCGGCGTGGGGGGCATCGGCACGTTTTCGCCCGCGCTCGACGCCGTGGGCAACAGCGTGGCCGGCATGCGCATGATGGACGATTTGGCCGAGCAACTGGGCCTCGACGTTTTGATGCCGACCGTGGACGCCTCGAAATTGAAGTGATGTGACGGCGTGGGTACTCAATAACCTTCATGCAAGACACACAACCCCCCGGCGCGTATAAAATCCGTTTAATGACGCTGGTAGCCCTGTCGGCTGCCGGCGTTTTTTCCGTGGCCAACAACGGGGCGCTGGCGACCGACGGCTTTGCCGTCATCACCTATTTGCTGGTGGCCGCCGTGGGCTACCTGCTGCCGTGCGTGCTGGTGGCCGGGGAGTTGGGCTCGCGCATTCAGGGCTCCGGGGGCATTTTCGACTGGGTGGCCGCGGGGCTGGGCCCGCGCTGGGGCGTGGCGGCGGCGGGCGCGCAGTGGGCGCAAAACCTGCCGTTTTTGCCCTACGCCTTCGCCTTTGCGGCGGCGGGATTGGCCGCGATTATCGACCCCGGGCTCATCAGCAACAAGGTGTGGACGTTTTTCGTGATGCTCGTGTTCATCTGGGGCGGCACGCTCGCAAATTTGTTCAGCCTAAAACTTTCCTCGCGCGCCATCACCGCCGGATTTGTCGTGGGCAACTTGTTGCCCGCCGCCGCGCTCGTGGTGCTGGCGGCCTTGTGGCTGCTCAAGGGCCAGCCCTCCGCGCTGACCTTCACATGGAAGGGCCTGACCCCGGACATCGACCTCAGCCAGCTCATGATTTTCACCGGGGTGATGCTGGCGCTCTTCGGCATCGAGGTGGCGGCCCCGCTCGCCCGCCGCGTGGACAATCCCCGCCGCACGTTCCCCATTGCCATGGGCGTTTCGGCCCTCGTCATCGTGGTGGGCTACGCCGTGAGCGTGGTGCCCATTTCCATCGCGGTGCCGCAGGACAAAATTTCGCTCGAATACGGCACGCTGACGGCCTTTAAAACCTATTTCGACTTTTTCGGCATCGGCTGGATGCGCCCGGTAATGGCCTTCCTGCTGGTCTTGGGCGTGGCCTCGGTGGGACTGGTGTGGATTTTGACGCCCGCGCGCACGATGCAGGCGATGGCCGACCACGGGCTCATCCCGCACGCCTTTTCCGTGCGCAATGGCGCGGGCATGCCGGTCGGGGCCCTGCTCATTCAGGCGGTGCTGGCCTCGCTCTTCGCGCTGCCCGTCCTGTTTTTGCCCACCGTGGGCGCGGCCTTTTTCCTCTCGCTGGCGGCGGCGGCCCAGTTGCACCTGATCATGTACCTCATCCTTTTCGCCGCCTTCATCAAGGTGAAGCTCACCGACGCGCCGCCCCCCGGCGTCTTTGTGATTCCCGGCGGCAAAACCTTCGGCGCGCTCATTTCCCTGCTGGGCGCGCTCACCTGCGCCGTCGCCTTCATCGTGGGCTTCATCCCCCCGACCAGCGTATTGCACGGCAGCGAATCCCAACTCGCCGTCTACTGGGGCGTCCTGGCCGCCAGCATCCTGGGCTTTGCCGTCGTCATCACATGGATCGTCCGCAAAATCGGCGCGCAAGCCCCCGCGCGGCCCGGCGCTAATCCTTAATCGCCCGAATCACGCGGCAGGGGTTGCCCGCCGCGACGACGTTCGAGGGAATATCTTTGACGACCACCGAGCCCGTGCCGATCACCGCGTTGTCGCCGATGGTCACCCCGGGCAGCACCATGACGCCGCCCCCGAGCCAGCAATTTTTGCCGATGGACACGGGCTTGGCCTCGCAGCCGAGCACTTCGCCGCCCGCGCGTTGGGCCGCCGCAATCGGGTGCGTCGAGGCGTAGATTTGCGCGTTGGGCGCGACAATGGTGTTGTCGCCGATGGTGATGCGCGCGCCGTCGAGAATGGTGGCGTTGTAATTGAAAAAAACGTTGTCGCCGAAAAAGATGTTTTTGCCGAAGTCGCAGGTAAAGGGCGGCTCGACGCGCACGTTTTTGCCGCAGCCGCCCAAAATCCCGCGCAAGCGGGCCTCGCGCCCGGCGTAGTCGGCGCAGGGCAGGGCGTTGAAGGCGCACAAGGCCTCGCGGGCGCGCATGTAGTCGTCGAAACACGCTTGGGTTTCGAAGTAGTAGCGGATGTAGCGTTCGTCGGGAGGCGGGAAGTTCATGGGAGAAATTTTTTTAAGGGCGCTTGCGGCGGGGCGGCTTGGGCGCGGGCTTGGCGGGGGGCTTGGCTTGGGCGCGCGCGCCGCGCTTTTTCGGGGAAAAGTCGCCCGATTTCAAGGAGGCGATTTGGTCGCGCAAGACGGCGGCCTTTTCAAATTCCAACGCCTCGGCGGCTTCGAGCATTTCGGCCTCCAACTCGGCGATGACTTCCGCCACCTCCGTGTCGCCGTCGGCTTGGCGCAGGGACACCGGGTCGGGCGCGGGCAGGTCTTCGTGCAGGCTCGCCTGCTCGGTGCGGCGGATGCCGGTGGGGGTGATGTTGTGCGCGGCGTTGTAGGCCAGTTGCTTTTCGCGGCGCTTTTGCGTGACGGCAATGGCGCGGGTCAACGAGCCCGTCATCACGTCGGCATAGAGCAGCACGCGGCCCTTTTCGTGGCGCGCGGCGCGCCCGGCGGTTTGGATAAGGCTCGTCTCGCTGCGCAAAAAGCCCTCCTTGTCGGCGTCGAGAATGCCCACCAGCGCCACTTCCGGCAAGTCGAGGCCCTCGCGCAGCAAGTTGACGCCCACCAGCACGTCAAACGTGCCCTTGCGCAGGCGGCGCAAAATCTCCACGCGCTCGATGGCGTCGATGTCGGAGTGCAGGTATTCCACGCGGATGTCGGACTCGCGCAGAAAATCCGCGAGGTCCTCGCTCATGCGCTTGGTCAGGGTCGTCACCAGCACGCGCTCGTTCTGCGCGACGGCCTTTTTGATCTCGCCCAACAGGTCCTCCACTTGGCCTTGAATGGGGCGGATTTCCAGCACCGGGTCGATGAGCCCCGTGGGGCGTATCACCTGCTCGGCCACCACGGACGAAAGCTCCAGCTCGGCGGGCGCGGGGGTCGCGGACACGAAAATGGTCTGGCCCGTCAATTCGCGGAACTCCTCGGCGGTCAGGGGCCGGTTGTCGAGCGCGGAGGGCAGGCGAAACCCGTATTCGACCAGGCGCTCCTTGCGCGAGCGGTCGCCCCGGTACATGGCCCCGATTTGGGGCAGGGTCACGTGGCTTTCGTCAAGAAAGAAGAGGGCGTCCTTGGGGAAGAAATCGACGAGGCACCACGGGCGATGCCCCAGCCCGCGCCCGCTCAGGTAGGCGGAGTAGTTTTCGATGCCGCTGCACACCCCCATTTCGTTGAGCAGTTCCAAGTCGTACTCGGTGCGCATGCGGATGCGCTGGGCCTCCACCAGCTTGTTGTTCGCCTCGAAAAAACGGACGCGCTCCTCCAGCTCCCCGCGAATCTGCCCGAGGGCCGCCTCTATCTTGTGGCGCGGGGTCACGTATTGGTTTGCCGGATACAAATCGAATCGCTCCAAGGGCGCGCCGAGCCGGTTCGTCAGCGGGTCGAGCGGGCGCACCGACTCGATGACGTCGCCGAAAAACTCAACCCGCAGGGCGCTCTCCATGTAGGCCGGGTAGATGTCCACGATGTCCCCGCGCACGCGAAATTTTCCCCGGTCAAGCGACACGTCGTTGCGCTCGTAGATGCACTCGACGAGGCGCTCCAAGAGCTTGTCGCGGGAGATGACAAGCCCCGGCTGCAGGGTGATGCGCAGGTCGTGAAAGTCCTCCGGCGAGCCCAACCCGTAAATGCACGACACGCTCGCCACCACGATGACGTCGCGGCGGCTGACCAGCGCGCTCGTGGCCGCAATGCGCAGGCGCTCGATTTCCGCGTTGATGGAGGAGTCCTTTTCAATGTAGGTGTCCGTCTGCGGCACGTAGGCTTCCGGCTGATAGTAGTCGTAGTAGCTGACGAAGTACTCCACCGCGTTGTGCGGGAAAAAGTTTTTAAACTCCGAGTAAAGCTGGGCCGCGAGGGTCTTGTTGTGCGAAATGATCAGGGCGGGGCGATTGAGCCGGGCGATGACGTTGGCCATCGTGAAGGTCTTGCCCGAGCCCGTCACGCCTTCGAGCGTCTGGTAGCGGTTGCCCGCGCGCAGCGAGCGCACGAGGGCGTCGATGGCCGTCGGTTGGTCGCCGCAGGGCGGGAAGGGATTGACGAGCTCGAAGTTCATGCGCGCAACAGCGCTTCCACCGCTTCAAACGACAGGTCGGTGAGCCGCCGGACGGCGAGGTCTGCCTTGCCCCGCAGGGATTCCAAGGGATGCGTGGTGGCCACCCCGATCGCCTTCATGCCCCCCGCGCGCGCGGCCTCCAGCCCCGCAAACGAATCCTCCAGCACGGCGCAATGCGCGGGCAGGCGGTCGATGCGGGCCGCCGCCTTCACAAAGACTTCGGGATGGGGCTTGCCGTGCGTGACGTCCTCGGCGGACACGATGTCGGCAAAATAGGCGTGCAAGTCGAGCGCGTCCATGCAGGTGAGAATGTTGGCGCGGTCGGTGGAAGAACCCACGACCGCCAGCACGCCCCGCGTCTTCAGCGAGTGCAGCAGCGCGCGCACCCCGGGCAGGGCCACGGGCGGCTTTTCCTTTAAAATTTCGCGGTAGAGGTATTCCTTTTGCAGGCTGAGGCGGCGGATCTCGGCGGGTTCGTGCGCCCACCCGAGGATCTCGGGAATGATGACGGTGTTCTTGCGCCCAAATCCCCTTTTGAAATGGTCGGGCGGCAGCACGCGCTTTTCCGCGCGCGCCAGACGCTCCCAGCTTTCCTCGTGCGCCGCCGAGGAATCGACGACCACGCCGTCCCAGTCAAAAATGATGCCGATGTCCATACGCAAAACGATCCCCCGCCCGATAGGGTGTGTCTTCAAATTCAAACACTTCATCCGTTCGGTCGGATTTTTGTCTATTTTGGGTGTCCTCGCTTTGACGATGCGCTGCATCGCCTCAGCTCGAAGCCCCCAAAAATAGCCTAAAAACCGCCTTTCACGGTCTTGGTTTCAATTTGAAGACACACCCTAGGGCGTGTCTTCAAATTCCTCAGGTCGCCCGCTTGACTGGATTTTGGCCCCTTTTTCGTGTCCTCGCCTCGCCGATGCGCTGCATCGACTCGGCTCGAAACCCGAGAAATTGGCTCAAAATCAGCCTGCGCGGACGCGTTCCGGAATTTGAAGACACACCCTAGACAAGCGCAAGCAAAATGCGCGCCGCCCCGGCGCTAAAAAACGGTTTGAAGCCGCCCGCCAATCCATTAGGATAGCAGCCTATGCCTACTGCCATTCTCAAACCGAAAGTTCGCGGCTTCATCTGCATCACCACGCATCCCGACGGCTGCGCGGCCCATGTGGCCGAGCAGATCGCCTATGTGGAGAAAAAAGGCGTCATTCACGGCGCGCCCAAGCGCGTGCTGGTGATCGGAGCTTCCACGGGCTACGGGCTGGCCTCGCGCCTGGTGGCCGCCTTCGGCGGGCACGCCGACACGGTGGGCGTTTTCTTCGAGCGCCCCTGCGACAAGGGCCGCCCCGCCACCGCCGGATGGTACAACACGGCCGCCCTCGACCAAGCCGCCCGCGCCAAGGGCCTGAAATCCATTTCCATCAACGGCGACGCCTTTTCCGACGACATCAAGCGCCAGACCCTCGACGCGGTGAAGAAGGAACTCGGCCAAGTGGACTTGGTGGTCTACAGTCTGGCCTCCCCCCGCCGCGTCGATCCCAAGACGGGCGAGGTCTACAAATCCGTGCTCAAACCCGTCGGCGCGCCCTTCACCGCCAAAACGGTGGACACCGACAAAGAGCAGGTGTTTGAAGTGAGCATTCCCCCCGCTGAAGGCGACGACATCGCGCAGACCGTCAAGGTGATGGGCGGCGAAGACTGGGCCCTGTGGATGCAGGCCCTTGCCGCCGAAAAGCTGCTGGCCCACAAGGCCGTGACGGTCGCCTATTCGTACATCGGGCCGGAAGTGACCCACCCCATTTACAAAAACGGAACCATCGGCCTGGCCAAGCTCGACGTGGAAAAGACCGCGCAGGCGCTGACTGCCGGCGTCCTCGCCCCCTTGGGCGGCCGCGCGCTCGTCTGTGTCAACAAGGCGCTCGTCACGCAGGCCAGCTCGGCCATTCCCGTCGTCCCCCTGTACATTTCCATCCTCTACAAGATCATGAAGGCCAAGGGTCTGCACGAGGGCTGCATCGAGCAGATGTACCGCCTGTTCGCCGAACGCCTCTACACGGGCGCGCCCATCCCCACCGACGAGGCGGGCCGCATCCGCATCGACGACTGGGAAATGAAGCCGGAGGTGCAGTCCGCCGTCATCGACGTCTGGCCCACCATCCACACCGAAAACCTGCGCGCCCTGTCGGATTTCGAAGGCTACCAAAGCGAGTTTTTGAAGCTGTTTGGGTTTGGCTTTGCGGGGATTGATTACGACAAAGAAACCGAGCTCGACCGCCCGCTATAGGCTGTCGCCGGGCTGGCGCACGACGAAAGGGCCTCTCGGATGACGGGGGGCCTCTGTGAGCACCCGCCCATTTTCCCCGAAAATGGGCGCTCCCGCGATGAAAAGCCGCCCCATGCTGCGTACTGCGTCGGCCAAAAGGCTGGGCAGCACCGAGTGCAGCCCCGCCCTTTGTCTGTCCTTGTACTTCGCCTTGGGCGGCTTTTGATCGCGGGCAGAGCGGGCGGTGATTATGCCGCGCGTTGCGCGGATTTGAAGTGTGCAGAAAAATAGAAGAAAGATACTTCTCTTTCTTTTCGGACTTGGATGACTGGCGAAGCCAGCATAAACACCGCTCGCATCGCTGGTGGGCAAATAGGTCGCTGTTCACCCTGCGCTATCCGTCCTACCGCGCGTCTTGTGCCTGACAGGCCTTTTGCGCGCGGGCAGGCCGGGCGGTGATTATGCCGCGCCGAAGGCAGGCTTTGCCATTTTTCACATCGGCTGCTCGGTCGGATTTTGGGTCTTTTCCCGTTTCCTTTGCTCACCGATGCCTCCGGCATCGCCTCGCGTCGGAACCCGGAAAAATACCTCAAAACCGACACATCGCATCCTTGTTGCAAAATGCCAAAGCCCGCCTAGGGCGTGTCTTCAAATTCCTCAGGTCGCCCGCTTGACTGGATTTTGGCCCCTTTTTCGTGTCCTCGCCTCGCCGATGCGCTGCATCGACTCGGCTCGAAACCCGAAAAATTGGCTCAAAACCAGCCTGCGCGGACTCGTTCCGGAATTTGAAGACACACCCTACCGCGCGGATTTGAAGTGTGCGGGGGGGGGAGAATCAAAACTCTTTTTTCTCTTCCTCTGGACGTGGCACGCAGGGCAGCGCGTGCAAAGCCCATTCGGAAGGGTGGATTTTTCTCAATATTTTTCGAAAAAATCTTGAATACGGTATTTACATAATCAACTAAATAAACAATGATGCCTTCATGACGACGCGGGAAAAACTGATTCAGAAACTCGCCGATAAACGGCGGGATGAAAATTGGAGCGCGGAGGAATTGGCAACTGTTTTGAAGCACTTTGGCTATACGTTGCGCGGCATCGCGGGAAGTCACCACCTTTACACAAACCCCGCCAACGGGATGCCGACTTTGAGCATTCCGGCACACGGCAAAAAGATTAAATCAGGTTATCCCAAGCTAGTCAGAAAGGCTGTTTTATGAAGAACATCAAACCCATACTCGCATTCAAAATTTACCGGGATAAGGAAGGGGATTACATTGCAAAAATTCCCGCATTGGATCTCATGTCCGACGCTTCTACGCGCAAAGAAGCCTTGGAGACTTTGGCGGGGTTGGAAGCGGAGGCCAGAAAGTTTTATAAGGAAGTGGGAAAGCGCTGGCCCTCTTACGCTGAAAGCGAAAAGATTGCCCATACGGGGAAACACGGGGGCGCGCGAAAGGGAGCGGGACGAAGGAGCGTTGAAAATCCATTGAGCGAAACATTGGTGATCAGCGTTTCCAAGGAAGACAAAGCATATTTGGAAAGCGTTTCCAAAGCCGAAAAAATGCCCTTGGGCGCTTGGGTGCGCAAATGCATTCTCCCCCTTCGCCGGAAGCAGCCATCGGCAGAGGAGCGCAAGCAAATCGCCGCTTTACACGCGGCGGATGCGTTTGTACGCTCGCGGGCATGAGAAAGCCATTGTCTGTCCAGACGCGCGCGTCGGCGCGCCAAACACGGCATTTACTCGCAAGTACTGCCAATGCCGCGCATCTGCGCGCCGCTTTGAAATCCGCCAAGCAGGGGAAACTTAAACGCGTTTCTCCGGAAGCATTGTGAATCTTCTTGTGCGCCCGTCCCGTATGCAATGCCCGCATCCGCCCGCCGCCCGCCTGTGGTCGAAGCAATTCGCTTTGACCGTCGCTATTTTTTACACGACGGCGGCCATTATACTGAGTGCGTGCACCGTTTTCTTTGACGACAAGGCGGCGTTGCACGGGGCGCTGTTCGCGCTTTTCGTCCATCCGTTTGCCTATATGGCGCAGGCCGTGGGCTTTGCGTGGAAAGACCCGCTGGGGGCGGGGCTCGTGCTCTCGCCGGTTTTTTTCGCGTTCTGGCCCTTTTTTGCCTACCTGCTCACGCGACACGCCGTTGTGTGCCGGATTCTCGCCCTCGCGCAATACGCGCTCTTTGTTTACGGCATCGCGCGTGCCTGCGCGCAGGAGGATTTCGGGGCTTTTTACGCCGCCGCTGGGATGGGGGCGCGCGCCTATTTCCTGCTGGCGTGCGCCGTCTTTGCGGTGGGGCAGGTGTATTTTGCGTCCCTGCTCGTCCGCCGGGCTTTGGCCCGCCGCGTGCCCGTAAGGCGCTAGGGCGTGTCTTCAAATTCAAACACATCGCCCGTTCGGTCGGATTTGGGTGTCGGCTAGAACGCCGACAGTGCTGTGCACCGGATGCTGCGCATCCGCCCGCTCCGCGCGCTTGGAGTAGCGCGCTTCATTGTCTATTTTTGGTGTCCTCGCTTTGACGATGCGTTGCATCGCCTCAGCTCGAAGCCCCCAAAATAGCCTAAAAACCGCCTCTCACGGACTCGGTTTCAATTTGAAGACACACCCTAGGGCGTGTCTTCAAATTCAAACACGTCGCCCGTTCGGTCGAATTTGGGTGTCGGCTAGAACGCCGACAGTGCTGCGCACCGGATGCTGCGCATCCGCCCGTTCCGCGCGCTTGGAGTAGCGCGCTTCATTGTCTATTTTTGGTGTCCTCGCTTTGACGATGCGTTGCATCGACTCGGCTCGAAACCCGAAAAATTGGCTCAAACCCAGCCTGCGCGGACTCGTTCCGGAATTTGAAGACACTCCCTAGGGCTTCGCGATACCTGCGCGCCGCGTGCGCATCCATGCGTCCAGCGAAAACGCGTCGTGCCGCGCCAGCGCGAGGAGGCCCGCAAAAAAGGCGAGGTAGACGATCTGGCTGCCCGCCACCGTCCAGTTTTGGATCAGGCAGGTGCCAAAAATCAGCACCCACATGAGCGCCCCGCCCCCGATCAGCGCCCAGCGCAGCCCCAGCCCGAAAAGGATAAGCGTTCCAAACACCGCCTCGCCCGCCACAATCAAATAGGCCGTCGCGCTCACCAGCTGCGCGGGCAGGGGACTTTCCGCAAACTGCTTTAACAAATGCGCCTCAAAATCGGCAAACGCGGAAATCCGCACCCACCCGTGCAGTGCGATGTTAATCCCAAACCCGATGCGCGCCAACGCGTAAGCCCACCCAGCCTCGGAAATGTGCGTGTTCATTTTATATATTTCCGCTCGAAAAGAACACTTGTCAAGGTCTAGGATTGATAAAATTATCACAATTTATTATTGATAAACCGAAGGCGTCTATTATTTTAGCGATTGGATTCACTGAATATGAAAATAACAGAAAAGTATCCTTGGGTTAAAAAACATCCAGTCTTAACGGGATGCTGTGTTTTTGCAGTTATAGTTTTATCGATCTGCTATATCCCTGCGCTCTTTATGTGGCGATATACCAATGGGGCTTTGGGAGACGCCTTCGGTTTTTGGAACTCCATCTTCTCCGGAGCCGCGCTCATTGGCATTGTGTATTCAATTTTCCATCAGCGAAAAGAATTAAAATTGCAACATGAGGAATTAGAAAAAACTTCAGCGGCACTTAAAGGGCAACTTGACCAGCAGCGAAAGGATAATTTTGAGGCCACATTTTTTAGAACTTTTTCAATCCTTCAAGAAATATCGGGACAGGTACGCCTTCCTCAGTTATTAAGGATTGGACCTTATAGGGAGCATCGCGGATTTGATGCTTTTGAGTACGCACTTGAAACTATTGATGCTGTGCTTCCAGTACAAAAAAATGAAGATATGGCTATATTACACATTCAAAAACACAGTCCACTGCGCGAATATGGAGACCTTCCAAGCAACAAAGAATTTTTTGAGATTCTATACAAAACCTTTTCTAGTGGATTCGGACAATACTACTGCCTCTTGTACAATCTTTTGAAAATGATCAATAAGGCTGATTTTTTAGAAGATCGGCAATTTTATGTTAACTTAATTCGTGCAACACTAGCAAAGTCTCACTTGGTATTAATTGCATTAAATTGCGCTTCACAAAAAGGTAGTCTTAAATTTCAGCCCCTCCTAGTTCAATGGTCTGTTTTAAAGCACCTTCCCGAAAAATACGTTCATAATTTTGGGCTCAAACAAGTTTACCCCAAGGGAATATATGCGATCGGGCGTTGGGAGCCGGAAGAGGATTGATTGATGATACTAGAGCTTCGCTTCTTTGCAAAAAACCCTTGAATCTTTTCGTGGAGTGTGATTTAAAAATATCACAACATGAAAAAAGGTATGAAGTTTTGTAAAACGCTTTGGATGGGGGCGTGTGCGGCGCTTGGGGGGTGCGCGTGGGCGCAGGGGGCCGGGGCGTCGGCGGGGGATTACGCGCTCATGCGGGAAATGGGCGACGAGGCTTCGCGGTTGTACGCGGCGCAGGCGGCCCCGCAGACCCCGGCGGCCCCGCACAATCAGACCGCGGCGCAAACAACGGCGGCCTCCCCGACGGATTTGGTTTTGGCCGGGCCGGGCGGGGCGATGGGGAGCAGTTGGCTTTCGCGGCCCGCGCCCAAGGGGTTGGCGTTGCCGCTGCTGGATGCCGCGCGAAAAGAGGCGCTCGAAGCCCTTTCCACGGATGTCTTGCGCGCCAAGGCCGAGGCGGGCGACCCTTACGCCGCCTATGTTTTGTCCAAGCGCATTGCGGACACCATCGAAACGTCCGACGCCACCTTGGCCGACGCCATCTATTGGCTGGAGCGCTCCGCCTATGCGGGCTCGGTGGAGGCAATGGTCGAAGCGGGCTCCTTTTATTTTTTGTTGGCCCAAAAGTACAAGGCTCCCGATTCCATTTTGATGGGGCAATTTTGGCTGCAGCGCGCCCTTGCTGCGGGCGATCCCGATATTGATAGGATTTTTGGGGGAGGGATGTATGTGGTCGGCAGCGGCGACGACTTGCGCCGCGCCTTGCCGCTGTTGGCGCGTGCGGCGGAAAAGGGAGATAAAACTTCGGCGGAGTTGCTCGCAGGCGTTTATTGGAACGGTTTTCAAAAGCGTGGCGCGGACATCCCTAAGGACGATTTAAAGGGAGCTTACTTTTACGCGCTCTCGCAGGGCAAGGCGCAGGACGCCCAAGCCCTGCGCTGGCAAATCGAGGAGCGCGATTTTGCCGACACGCGCGCCCACAACGCCCTGCTGGCCAAGGGCGACAGCAAGACGGGGCTCTTCGCCGTGCCGGGCCTCACCCCCGCGCAATTTCAAACGCTCTTGAAGGCCGCGCAAAAAGGCGACGACGTGGACGCGTGCGCCTCGGTGGGCAGCGCCTATTACCACGGCTACGGCACCCCCGTGAACATGGCCGAAAGCCTGCGCTGGATGGAACAGGGCGCGCGCATGGGCGACCTCAACTGCCAGACCTTTGCGGGCGTGCGCTACCTCATGGGCGACGGCGCGCCGCTCGACGGCAACAAGGGCGCGCAGTACCTGCGCATGGGCGCCCAGCGCGGCGACCCGTACTGCACCTTCATCCTCGCCGAAGCCTACGCGGCGGGGCAGGGCGGTTTGCCCAAAAGCGCGGCGACCGCGGAGATTTACCATTTGAAAGCCGCGCAACTGGGCGTGCCGTATTCGCAATTTGTGGTGGCGATGTGGATGCTCGTCAGCCCCACCGAGACCGTGGGGCGCAATCCCGCCGTGGGCTTAAAATACGCCCGCGCCGCCGCCGAACACGGCGACGTGCAGGCCCAAATGTTGTTGGCCATGGCGCTGCTGGGCCACGCCGAGGGCGTGCGGGCCGACCCGGACGAGGGCCTTTATTGGCTCCAGCGCATCGCCGACACGGGCGATACCTCCAGCCTCATGATTTTGGGCGACGAGCTGTTTAAAAGATACCAGTTCGCCGCCGCCGCCCATGTTTTTTGGGCCGACGCCAGCCTCAACGCCAACACGCACGCCGCCGTCATGCTCGCCTCGCTCTACCAAGGCGGCCACGGCATCGCCCAAGACCCCGCCAAGGCCGTCTACTGGTTCCGGCGCGCCGCCCAAGACAAGGGCCCGCAAGGCCGCGAAGCCGCGCAGGAATTGGCCCAGTGGAAAGACGCCCCGCCCCCCGCCGCCGACGACGCCACGGGCCCCGTCACCGACCTCACGACCGTCGGTTTTGAAACCCCCTTCGGGGCCGCCGCTTTGGGCGCGCAGTCCGCGCCCGCCGCAAAGGCCGCCACCCCCGCCGAAAAAAAGCCCGCCCCGCACCGCTATACCTCCACCCCGCGCTTTTGCCGCGAAGACGCGCCCGCCGCCCCGGCACCCACACCCGCGCCCAAGCCCGCGCCCCAAGCCACCCCCGAAGACGGCGTGGCCGCGCTCAAGGAAGCCTTTTCCAATCCCGAGATCCTCGACATGCTCGCCCGCGAAGCCCGCCAAAAGGGCACGCCCGCCGACCGCGAGGCCGCCCAGTTCTACGAACAGCGCGCCGCCGCCTTGCGCGCCGCGCAGACGCCCGCGCCCGCCGCCCCTTAAGAAAACCACGGCCCGGACATTTTCAGGCGTACCGTCCCGGTGTGACAGTGTGCAATTCGATAAAATATAATCTTGTTTTATGGGATGAAATGCGGGACACTGCCCGTATACCTCCGGCGCGTTTGCGCCGAACCCTAATTCCCCATGCACACCCCTCGTTTTTTGCGCACCGCCGCATCTGTGTTGTCTTTCTGCGCGCTGGCCTTCGCCGCCGCGCATGCCGCCGACGAAATTGTGCTGACCAACGCCGACGGCACGCAGCTGATCGGCTCCGACCTCACGGTGGGCAGCGGCGAAACGCTGGTGCTCCAGCCCGTGGACGATTCGGGGGTGGCGGACATCGACGGATACCTTGCGATCGACGCCAACAGTGCGCTGGTGTTCGACCTGAGCGACTACGAGGACGCCCTGCAGGCGGGCGGCTCCATCGATTTGCTGCAATTTTCGGGCGTCAATTTCGACACCACAACCCTCAACTGGACGGTCATCGGCCTCGATGGTTCCGGACTTGTGCTGACGCCCGTGTGGACAAGCGACACGCTGGTGGGAACCATTTCCGCCATCCCCGAGCCCGCCGTCTCGGCGGGACTGTTGGCGCTCTTGGCGCTGGCGTGGGTTTCGCGCGCCGCCCGCGCGCGCGATTAAATGCGCGCCCCCCGCGCTCAAAAAAAACGCGCCCCCGTCTGGGAGGCGCGTTTTTTTTAAAGACACAGCGGGCCGGTCTACCCGTCAATTTGCGTGGCGGCGGGGGCGGCCTCTTTTTTCGCGGGCGCTTGCGGCGTTGCCGCCGCTTTGGGCACGGTGGCTTCGGCGGGCCACACCCCGTCTTTGATTGCGTGCAGCACAAGCTTGGACGGGTCGATGGTCGCGTGCTTCATGCGCAGGCGGTTCCATGTGTACAGGGCGTGCACCGTGCCGTCTTTGGCCTGAATCACCACGGGGTAGGAAAATTCGCCCGGTTCGTCTTCCAACACGAGGGCGGCATACCATGTCACTCCGTCGTCGGAAATGGCGACGTTGAGGGGGGTGCGCGCCCCGCCCCAGCGGCCCTTGGGAATGCCCGTGTGGTTGTAAATGAGCAAGTGGCGGCCGTCGCGCAAGGTGAGGGCGTCGATGCCCGAGTAGTTGTTGGGCAGGCTTGTTTTTTCCAGCGGGCTCCACGTTTGCCCGCCGTCGCTCGACCAGCTTTGCACAATCGCCCCCGTGTGCGAGCGCCCCAGCGCCTGCAAGCGCCCGTCGGGGTGGGTGAGCACGCTGGGCTGAATGGCGTCGATGTCGTTGGGGGGCGTCTGCACGCTGGGCAGCCACGTTTTGCCGAAATCTTTTGTGCGGTTAAAGCGCATGCCGGTTCTGCCGTTGTCGGGGCACAGCAGCGTGCCGTCTTGCAGCAGCACGGGCTTGTTCTTGCTCGCGCCGTGGACGCCGGTGGGGAGGATTTCCGGCGCGCCCCACGTTTGGCCGCCGTCGGGGCTGCGCGCGATAAAATGGGTCTGAAACTGGTCGCCCATGTAAAAGAGCAGCAAGTCCCCGCCCGGAATCTGGAAGAGCACGGGGTTGAAGGTGGGGCTCAGGGTTTGATTGCCGTTGCGCGCGTGCGCGATCTGGCGCGGGGCGCTCCATTGGCCGCCTTCCAAAACGCTCTGCCACACGCCCACGTCCTGATGGCCCTCGCGCGTGCCGCCAAACCACGCCGCCGCCACCGCCCCGTCGGCGCGCTGGGCCAGCGTCCCCGCGTGGCACTCGGGCGTTGCGTCAAAATCATACACAAATTCCGCGCCCAAAAATCCCGGCTGGCCCGCCAAATGCGCGCCCGTGGCCGCGCCGATGTCGGGGTTGCCGCGCCCGGAAATTTTGAAGAGCTCCGGTCGGTTGACGGACAGGCGCACGTTTTCGATGCGCCCGTCAAAGCGCTGGCCGATGTCGCCCGGCGCGCGAAAATACCCGCCGATCTGCAAGGGCCCTTGCGTGTCGTCGAGCGGCCCCAAGTCTTTGGCCGAGGCCCACGAAACCACGCCGTCCACGGTGAGAATCGCGTTGTACGTCCACACGTCGCGATCCCACACGGCCTCAATATGGTGCCATTTGCCGTCGGCCTTGAGGGCGTTTTTGCTGGCCATGCGCAGGAGGTTTTCCCGCGTCTTTATCTGAAAGACCACCTTGCCGTCCTCGCGCACGTACACTTGGTAGCCCAGCTCGTCGTCGGTTTTGCGCACGATTTGGGCCTGCGTGCCGAGGCTCGCGGGCTGCACGTCGGCCTCGATGACCAGCGAGGTGAAACCCGCGCCCTTGCCGTCGTGCCCCGTGAGCAGGGGCGCATCGGCCACCAAAAAGGCCTGGCCCTGCGCGTCGGTTTTTCCGGCGTTGTCGAGCACGAGGGCGTTGTCGCGCAGGGGGGAGGGGGCGTCGGGGTTTGCGGGCGCGCCCGGCAGGCCCGACAGCGCGTCGGCGGACTTGCCTTTGTCAAAATTCCACGCGGCGATTTGCCCGGAATGGGCGGGAGCGCCCGCCGAGGAAAATCCCGGCGCGCACAGGGCGATTAACAGACAGCACAGTTGTTTTTGCATATGGGTAGGGAGTGAGTCGGCGGGGATATGCGTCGTCGCGCCGGGGATATTTGCGGCGGCGGCGGCACCGTGCTTGTGGGGAAGTTTAAACCGATCGCTCGCACGGGGACAAAACATTTTCGTCCGTCGCGTCGGGGGGCGGCTGGGCGGAGAGCGCGCGGTGGGCCGCCTCGATGCGGGCGCGCTGGGTTTCGTCCCAAATCAAATGGCGGTGGGGGCCCTGCGTGTCGGGGGCAAAGCGCACGATGCCTTGGCCGTCCACCAGCGCGCGCCCGGGCGCGGACAGGCCGAAATAGCCCTCATCGGGCCGCACGGCAAAGAGCACCGCCGTCAAATCCCAGCTTGGGCGGTCGTAGGGCATGGGCAAAAATCGGCGGTACGCCTCGACTACGGGATGGTGCGCGCACCGGGCAAAATCCTCCGCAATCGCGCGGGCCGGGTAGGGCGCCTGCGTCCCGATTTCCCAGCCCGAAAAATAAATCGGGCGCGGGCACAGGTGGATAAAGCGCTGGGCGCTTTCAATGTCGCGGTGGATGTTGTACTCGCGGTTCTCCAGCGTGGGGTGCGCCTGCACCTGCGGCGAAAAGTCGCCCGCCATCATCACCACATGCTTCACCGCGCGGGCAAAGAGCGCGTGGCCATCGAGTGCGCTGTGCGCGTCGGGACCGGAGCCCAGCAGCCGCGCCATGTTGGTGGAAAAGCCGATCATCACCGCCACCACCGATTGCGGCCGGGCCCGCGCCAGTTGCGCGCGCAGCAGTTCCACGGCGTCGGGGTAGCCGCGCGCGTGGGCGGCGTTGGTCGGAAAGCGCGCCGCGCCGGTCGCATCGCGCAGTTTTACCACCTCCTCGATAAAATTGCCGTGCTCGGGCAGCGGCGTCACCCCGTTGCGCACGCAGCCTACCGGAATGCGCCCGCGTCCGTAAAACGTGTTTACCGCATCGACAAAGGCGGGGGCATAGGGGTTGTCTTTGCTCACGCTCACGGCCAGCAGGCGGCATTCCCCCCGGCTGTCCAGGGCGTGCAGCATGGCGAGCGCCAGGGCGTCGTCGATGTCGTTGCCCATGTCGGTGTCGAGGAGGATATGGACGGGGGAAGTCATGTCGGGTTGTCGCGAAAAAAAAAGGAGGGCAAAACGCGGCGCGCGCCGGGGTTTTATATTAGCACAGCGGGCCTTCCAAACAAATAGGCCATATCAGCTATCCATAGGACAAAGCTTCAAAAGCCGCCCGATGGGCCCAAGCGCAAGGCCGCCTTGTTGCGCGGAGATAGTCAAATCCTCCAATACGCAGGACATCCCATCAACCCATTGACAAGCGCCCGCGCACGCGTACAGTGGTAGGGCATGCAGGCAGCCCTCCGGCCCCCCACTGATGATTTTGACGCGAAATCCGCCAAGCTCGTGTTCGCGGGCGTATGGCGCAGCGAAGGCAACGTGTACGACCACGCCCACCCGTGCATGGAGCTTATTCTCATTGAAAAGGGCGCGTGCGACGTCGATATGGGCGGCCAGCGCCTGCACGCCGAGGCGGGCCAACTCATGGTCGTGCCCGCGCGGATGGCGCACAACCAAATTTCCGACGGCCCCATCCAAACGGTCTACTGCGGCCTTGTCGAGCCGCAGGCCATGACCACCGCCACCCCGTATGTGGTCTCCTTGCAAGACTCCACCTTCATCGAGCAGTGCATGCTGCTGATGTCCTCGGTGTACCTCGCCCAGCGCGAGGCCGCCCCCGCCGCCATGGATTTGCTGCTGGCCTCCATGCTCGAAGAGCTGAACCACCAGCGCTCCATGAACCGCAACCGCCAGCACCTGCCCGAGCGCTTGTGGGAGGCCATCCGCCACATGCAAACCCACCTCGATCAGCCCATCACTATCGAGTCGGTGGCGCAGGCCGTGCGCCTGAGCCCCAGCAATGTGCACCTGCTGTTTCGCACCCATTTAAAGACCACGCCCATGCGCTACCTGCTCGAACAGCGCATGCGGGTGGCCCGCACGGTGCTGCAAACTCCGTACCTCTCCGTCAAGGAAGTGGCGGGCATTTGCGGCTATCCGGATGTGAATCATTTTGTGCGGACTTTTCGGAAGGTGCACGGCACCCCCCCAGGCCGCTGGCGCCGGACTTCTTGACTTGAGGGGAGGGCGGATGACGGGAGGCCTCTGACCATACCCGCCCATTTTCTCCGAAAATGGGCGCTCCCGCGATGAAAAGCCGCCCCATGCTACGTACTGCGTCGGCCAAAAGGCGGGGCAGCACCGAGTGCAGCCCCGCCCTTTGTCTGTCCTTGTACTTCGCCTTGGGCGGCTTTTGATCGCGGGCCGGGCGGGCGGTGATTATGCCGCGCCCAAGGCGCGGATTTGAAGTGTGCTGAGAAATAGAAGAAAGATACGTCTCTTTTCTTCGGACTTGGCTGACTGGCGAAGCCAGCATTAACACCGCTCGCATCGCTGGTGGGCAAATAGGCCGCCGCTCACCCTGCGCTATCCGTCCTACCGCGCTCTTCGCCGGACAGGCCTTTTGCGGGCCGGGCGGGCGGGCTTGGTTTGTCGTGCGCCTTGGGCACGGGTGATGATTATGCAAAAAGGCGCTGAATGAATCGTGAATATGCGTTTGTAGGCGTGCTATGATTGTCAGGATTAGCCTATGCGCGGGGGGCCGAGGCGTCCGCAGTGGGGCAAAGCGGGCCTGGGTTTCCGCATAGAGTGGCATTTCTTTTGCGGATTTTGCCGTGGGGCGTCGGCGGGGCGAGGGGAGTTGCATTTTTGTGCTATCCTTAGTCGAACCGTCATATTGCCCAAACCCCCGTGCGCTGATAGAGTGGAGAGGTACCCTGCGGCCGATCAAGGGCCGTTATGTTTTGCGATAAAAATAACCCCATCACTCATCATGAAACGCATCCTTACCATCCTCGCCGCCTTGTGGGCGACGGCTCTCACCGCGAGCGTTTACGCGCAAGCGCCAACGTTTGCGGTGTCGTTCGACGGGCTCACCCCCGGCACGGCCATCACCACGACCAACACCAACTTAACCTACACGCGCAACGCGGGCGCCGCTCCTTACAGCAGCACGCTCACCGCCATGGCCAGCACGTTTGATACGGGCGGCAGCTTGCACTTGCTCTCCTCGGGCTACGGCAGCACGCCCAATATTGCGGGCGTCGGGGCCAACTATTTGTCCAGCTCCTCCGTTTATTCGCTGTCGGTCGATATCACCAGCGACTTGTGGCAGACGGGCACGTCCACCTACATCATGATGGGCGACTGGACAACGGGCTCTGCCAACCAAGTGTATAACCCGGGCAACAGCGTCACCACCGCGGGCTATTCGCTGACCACCATCGGGGCGCAGTCGCTGTTCTCGCTGGCCATTGTCGGCAGCACCGCGCTCGACGGCGGCTACCTGCGCACCATCAAGGCCAACGGCTCGTACGCCGACATCAAAAACAGCGCCAACACCAACGTCGTGCTCAAAAACGGCGAAAACTACAGCCTGCACATCATCGCCAACGGCAGCGACAGCGCCATTACCGTGGGCGACGACACCATCGCCGCGGGCAGCATGGCCATCTATCTCGACCAGACCTTGGTGGCCACGGCCATCATCGCCGACAGCGTTGACGCCAGCGCCTTCCGTGTCGTGTCGGTGGGCAACAGCACGGGCAATTTGCAAAACAGCATCGAAGTCGGCGACATCACCTTGTGGAACAGCGGCGTGGCGCCCATTCCCGAAAGCGCCGCAACCGCCTCATTGCTCGGCGCGCTCGCGCTCCTGACGGTCGGCGTCGCGCGCCGCCGCCGCGCGTAAGCGTTTAGGTTTTCCCTCAGGCGGCCCTGTCTTTTCCCTCGATGTTTCGACAACGCCGCCTGCGGGGGGACTTGTGTTTTTGCCGCCGTCATCGGCTTCGCCGATGTTGGCACGGCGTCTTTTTTTGAACGGCTTCACCCATTTGCGCCGACTATCCCCGCCCACGGCGCGCATCCGTTTTCTTCCATGGATTTACCTTGCACACACTCGCACGGCGGGCGATTTTTATTGCGCGGCGGCGCGCGCCCGGGTTTCACCCTGATCGAGTTGCTCACGGTCATCGCCATCATCAGCATCCTCGCGGCGCTGGTGTTTGTCGGGGCGCGTCAGGGCATCGCCATTGCCAAGCGCTCCAGCTCCGCCTCCAATCTGCGCGCCATAGGGCAGGGCATGGCCCTGTTTCTGGCCGACAACAACAACACCTATTTCGGCGCGGGCCCGGGCAGCGGCGCCACCGGGGCCACCTACGCTGCGCGCGGCTACTACCGCTGGCCCCAGCGCGTGGGCCCCTACATGGGGCTTTCCGGCACCATCCTCACCTTGACCACCACCGAGGGCGACAGCGTCCGCGTGCTTTCCAACGCCTACCGCCACGCGGTGTTCCACACCCCCTTCACCGACCCGGGCCACTGGCGCGAGGGCAACGGCACGGGTCTGAACTCCACGATGGGCGTCTACGGCATCAACACCAAAATCATATCCGGTTCGGTCAGTTCGGGCCTGAACATCTACGGCCTGAACGTCAACGAGATCACCAACCCCGCCCGCACCATTCTCATGGCCGAGCACTACGCCGGCGGCGACTACACGGGCAATTCCGAAACCACCGCAGGCGTCGAACTGCACCGCAGCGGCCCCTATCCCACCTATACCAACGGCATGGCCTCCAACGGCTCCGACGACGTGTCCAAAGGCCCCACCAGCATCCTCTTTGTCGACGGCCATGTCGAAACCGTCCCGATTGGGGACATGGATCCCTGGCCCGATACGGGAACCAAAACATCCTCCCGCATGACGTTCCTCCCTTAGGCTGGCGCCGGACTATCTGGCCTTTAGGATGACGGGGGGCCTCGGTGAAATCACCCGCCCGTTTTGTCCCAAAACGGGCGTTCCCGCGATGAAAAGCCGCCCCATGCTACGTACTGCGTCGGCCAAAAGGCGGGGCAGTACCCAGTACAGCCCCGCCCTTTGTCTGTCCTTGTACTTCGCCTTGGGCGGCTTTTGATCGCGGGCAGAGCGGGCGGTATTTATGCC
>Ga0209800_10000300_pt1 | contig 91523 bp, 89 predicted proteins | sample Higcelweek8metaG_FD_187174 | JGI IMG/M metagenome (GOLD analysis project Ga0209800, IMG submission 187174) | Freshwater pond sediment microbial communities from the University of Edinburgh, under environmental carbon perturbations - High... | ecosystem: Environmental > Aquatic > Freshwater >... | reverse complement strand
TAGATTAGAATAGCGTAATTTATGCCGAGATGGTGGAACTGGCAGACACGCGGGACTTAAAATCCCGTTCTAGAAATAGAGTGAGGGTTCAAGTCCCTCTCCCGGCATATTCAAAAAGAAATTACTACTCAGCCTCATCAAACTTATCCTGATCCTTGTTACCACACTTAGGACATACCATTTCCCCTTTATACAATCCTTCATATACATAACCACATACAAGACACTTCCATCTTCTCCATGAACTATCTAAACCATGAGGAGGAGGTTCTTTAACTACAAACTCATCATGATTAATAGGGGCAACATGTGAAGTAACATCCGGGGTTGGTGTAGGAGTAGGTACAGCAGTATTATTCTGGGGATTATTATTTAATATATCCTCCATCTTTTATATATTTTAAAATTAATTCAAAAGTCTCTTTCTCATCTAAATGAGAAGTATCTATTACAATATCATTGTACTCCGTTGGATCAGAATAATTAATACCCTGAATATCATAGTACCTTCTGTAATCCATCTTATATCGTTTCATCAAATCATATCTCACCTGAATATATGTAATTATATTCCTCCAGTTAAAGGGAATACCATATTTAGACATAGTACGAAGCGTCCTAACATGAAGGTTAGCTTCTATCCAAATCTTAATCGTACATGTAATATCATGCTTTTGAGCTAAAGCTGCAAAATTCTTTGATTCAATCAATACATTAGGAGACTCAATCTCCTTAAAGATAATGTCATCAACCTTTTTATCTATCTCTCTTAGAAGTTGTTCATTTTTAAGAAAAAAGGCTCGATCGTGATCCACATAGCCCTCTTCCTCAAGTAATTTTCTAAAAATACTTCCACCATATATACGCTTCAATGAAAAATGTTCAGCAAGCATCTTCGCTATTGTTGAGCTACCACTACCACCAGGACCACCTATTACAAAAAGATATCCTAAATCTTCAGATCTAATCTTTTGATTCATACACTAATTATAGTATATTAATAATCAGATCATGTCCAATCCAAACAACATCCAAAAACGAAGAGTAAAGAAAATATTAACAGGCCACAAGCCAGATAGCATAATCCTTATTTTCGCTATTGTAATGGCTATCTTTGGAGCTATCATGATCTTTGATGCCAGTGTATTTCAGGCAAATACTGTATTTAATGATCAGTTCTATTTTCTAAAATCACAACTCATCTGGTTGGTAATTGGAATTATCCCTGCCGTCCTCATATATTTCTGGGATTATAGGAAGATTCTCAAATTAGCCTTTCCTGCATTGATAATAACCATTGTATTACTTGTGCTAGTACTTGTATTAGGAGAAGCCTTAAATGGCTCAAAACGATGGTTTGCAATAGGGTCGCTTCCAAAGATTCAACCTGCCGAATTTGCGAAAATTGCTTTAATTATGTACCTTTCTAGTTGGCTTGCAAAAAGAGATTACAAATACAAAGATTTTAAATCCGCACTAAGAGAGGGATTTATAAAAAACCTCTTAGGTTTTCTTGCGATATTAGGTACCGTTGCAGTACTAATTCTGTTAGAACCAGATCTAGGAACAACCATGATTCTATGCATAACCTGCTTCATAATGTTCCTCATGGCTGGGGAAGATAGGACACATACACTGGCTTCGCTTTCTGTACTACTACTTCTCGTTCCAGTAGCAGTACTTGCGGCAATCTTAGAACCATACAGACTTCAGCGAGTAATGACATTTATGAGTTTACTCTTTACTGGGAAAGTCGCAGACCCACAAGGTTCTGGATATCAGATGCAACAAATACTAATTGGAATCGGGTCGGGGGGACTATTCGGTACCGGTTTCGGACAATCAAGACAGAGATTTGGCTATTTAGTTGAAAATACGGCATTTACCGATTCCATCTTTGCCGTGATATTAGAAGAGTTGGGCTTCCTGGGTGGAACCATTATCATACTTGCTTGGTTAGTATTCCTTTGGAGAGGATTGAAGATCGCTATGGCAGCTCCGGACAAAGAGGGCAAATTACTAGCAGCAGGTATAACCGTTTGGTTGGTAATGCAAACACTTCTTAATATTGCAGCAAATGTTGGGTTCATACCTCTAACTGGAATGCCTATACCTTTCCTAAGTTATGGTGGTTCAAGCACTATCGTTTCCCTAATTGGAATTGGTATACTATTAAATATCAGTAAATACTCAAATATACAGAATGGACAAACAAAGGTTAGATAAAAGAATAATTGTAACCGGTGGAGGCTCTGGTGGACACATATCAGCAGCACTTTCCATAATATCCTCACTTCAGGAGAAATATGATTTGGATAAAGAACATTTCCTGTACGTTGGAGGAGATCTCGGTATGGAGGGAGAGAAAACAGGAAATTCCATGGAACAAAGATTAATGAAGGATAAAGATTTTAAATGTAGATATATTAGACCTGGCAAATTACAAAGGAGCTTTTCATTCAATACTATTAAGCTACTATTCAGAACCATACTTGGTTTCTGGGATTCATACAAAATTGTTAAAGAATTCAAGCCTGATATTGTAATATCTACAGGGGGGTTTGTTACTGTACATGTTTGCTTAATGGCAAAGCTCTTTAAAGCTAAGATCTATCTTCACGAACAAACTGCAACCGTAGGACTTACAAACAATATTGTAGGGAAAATTTCTGAAAAAGTTTTCATCTCTTTCGAATCATCTAGAAAATATTTTAAGAAAACAGATGTTGCTCTTACTGGAAATCTTGTAAGACCAGAAATTTTTAATACTAAAGGACAGGGCAAGTTGGCAGAGTGTATAAAGCAGATGAAGGAACAACAGGATAGATATCCGATCATATATATTTCTGGAGGAGGGTTAGGGTCACATCTATTAAATGAAACTGTTCGAGAATGTCTTTCCCTGTTACTTCAAAAATATCAGATAATTTTGCAAATGGGTGAAAACAAAGTATTTAATGACTACAAAATGATATTAAACACTAAACAATCGTTAGAGAAAGATTTACAAGATAGATTTCTACCCGTTACATATGTACAGAGTAAAGATCTTGGATATCTTCTTAACAATATTGATCTTTTTATCGGAAGAGCAGGGGCTAACACTGTTTACGAGATGGGAGTTCTGCAAATACCTTCCATATTTATACCTATTCCTTGGGTCACACATAATGAACAACAAAAGAATGCTGAGGTGTTAGTTAAGCTTGGACTAGCAGAGATAATACAAGAGGGAGAGCTTACTTCGGGATGTTTGCTATTAAGGATTGATCGATTCTTTTGCAAAAAGTTAGATATAGACAAAGAAGAACTAAAAGAGGTATTTAAAACAGATGGGAATAAGATAATACTCAAAGAGATCAATCTTTAGCTATCATTTCTGGAATCTCATACAACCCCGTACTGTGACTCCCTTTACATAATATTGCTACCTTTTGTGTTACTGTTTGTAGCTTCTCATTTAATACCGATACTACCTGATCTATAGATTTTATTTCCGTACCAAAGTTAAAGTCATTAAAGTATTCTCCTAGGAAATATACTTCGTTGAAATTCAAAGATTTCACTAATTCTCCCAATTCTTTGTGCTTTTGAGAAGAGACTTCGCCTAATTCTTTCATATCACCTAATACTGCAATTCGATAGTATTCTTCCTGGGGATATAATTGATCAAATGTTTTTAATGACATATCCATAGAGACTGGATTGGCATTGTATGCATCACTAACAATAATGTTTCCTTTTCCAAGTTCTATCCTTTCAAATCTTCCCTTTTCGGGAACAAAGCCAAGAATATTGGATACACATTCCTCTATACTTAAACCTAATTGATGTCCAGCCGCGATTGCGGCAATTGCGTTGTATGCTAAACCTTCACCAAAGATATTTAATAATGTAAATTCATAAGCCTTTTTCATATACTCAAAGCTTATAAACAAACCCTTTTTATCCATATTAGATTCAAGAATCTTATATTCCGCATCATTACTTTTTCCAAAAGTTATTAGTTTTGCAGTATATGTATTTTTTATTCGAGCCAATCTTTCATCATCAATATTTAGAATCAATGGCTTGCCCATCTTATTAAGATAATCAGCCATATTCTTTTTTTCTTCATATACATTTTCAATAGATCCTAAATTCCCAGCATGAACATAACCAACATTTAGCAATATCCCGAGGTCAGGATCCACTGAATTCATATGCCAAGCAATCTCCCCGGCATGGTCCATTCCACATTCTAAAACAACATATTTTTCATCTGTATATTGGCTCAACAAAACAGCATTCCCCCACACAGTGTTAATATTATTTCCCTCTGTCGAAAGTACTTTCCCATCTCCAGCAAGAATTGTTGTTAACATCTTTCGAGTTGTAGTTTTACCAGCGCTGCCTGTAATACCAACGATAGGAACATTTATAAAAGACGTCGCATAATTAAGAATCTTTTGCAAACCTTCTTTTACGCTATCAACAAGAATAATCGGCTTTGAAGCATCTGGGACTTTTTGAGCCTTACTTGATTCACAAATAGACATTGAAGCACCATCATTTAATGCTTGTATAATAAAATCATGACCATCAAAGTTGTCTCCCAAGATTGGTATGAATATTTCATCTGGCCTAATAGTTCTAGAATCATGATTAAAACCTACAAAGTAAGCATCTTCGTCATAATTCCTGATTTCAAATTCAGGAAACCTATCCTTAATATCACGTAAATATATTTTCATTACAAAAAAGTTGAATTAAGCAGCCCCTCTATAATCAGGGATGGGATTCTGTGCAGCAACATCCGCGACTGCAGCTTGCTCGTCGGTACTAAGATTAGCACTTGAAAAGGCTCCATATCTTGTTTCTATTTGCTGAGTCTCTGTATTCGTTCTTTCTGCGTAACCTTCACATGATGGCGTACCATAGGCATTCTGATAGTCTTGCCATACAACAGGTCTGGCAGCTATCAATACCGTTGGCCATTCTTCTCCACCAAGATTGTTTATTTCAAAATTGCCTTTTAATTTTGCATATAGATCTGGATATTTAGCACTAAAGTAGTCATTTACACTCGTCATCTCTTCCTTTGTCATCTGACGATAAGGAATCATCTCTTTTACTTCGGTTCTCCCCTCATCCAAGATTGTATCTGTCATACATACAAGTAATTAAATTTATAATATATCCATTATACCTAAGACATTAATTTGTACAACCCCCTCTAAAGACCTTTATTAATAGAGCCATTTTAGGATTCATTTCAATAGATATTGCTATCGGTTCGTGTTCACAAATTAGACATCAAGAAGGGGATATCTCTCTAAACTGCCAATATCATATAGCCTAGAATATTATATATTATCCTGTAGTTATATTTTCTTGACGGTTATATTAGTTAATGTTAAATTAGTGGCATGAAGTGGTGAGAAGTGGTAAAATCCTAGTATGTTAATAGGAGAATACCATGGAAAGCTTAGCAATAAGAAAAGAACATCACTTCCCAAAAAGTTCAGAAATGAACTAGGTGCGAACATAATACTCACCAGGGGATATGAAGATGCACTTATACTTGTAAACCAAGATATGTGGCAAAAAATAGCCCAAGATGTTATAAATGGCTCTTTTATAAACAAAAACATCCGTGATACAAGTAGATTCCTAGTCGGAAGTGCTACAGAGATCCAAACAGATAAGCAAGGAAGATTCATAATCCCACAAGCATTATTTGATCATGCCCAATTAAAAGAAGAGGTCATCTTCATTGGTTTAGTAAATTGGGTAGAAGTTTGGGACAAAGATATGTGGCAAAAACGATTAGAATACTTAAAGAAAAACGGAGATGAAATTGCTCAAGAATTGACTAATATGAACAACAAGCGCAATGGATAAAATACATGTACCTGTACTCTTAAACGAATCAATAGATTCATTAAACATAAAGCCTGATGGCTTTTATGTAGATTGTACATTAGGAGATGGGGGACACAGTCAAGCAATCTTAAACCAATTATCATCTAAAGGATTACTACTTAGTATCGATCAAGATAGTTTTGCAATAGAGTTTGTAAAAAGTTATTACAAAGCTCAACCTAACTGGATAATAAAACAATCCAATTTCAGATATATAGACAAACTAGTAACTGAAATAGGGAGAACTCCAGATGGCATACTCATGGATTTAGGCCTTTCTTCAAGACAGCTAGAAGAATCACACAACAGAGGATTCAGTTATCAAGAAGATCAAGAGCCCTTAGATATGAGAATGGATACCAACTTAGGAGTCACTGCAAAGGATATATTGGTTGTTTTAAATAACAAACAATTAGCCAAACTATTTTTAGAATACGGAGAAGAAAGATATTCAGCTCTAATAGCTAAAACTATTAAAAAGAATATCGATAACATTAATACTGTCGGAGATCTTACAAGACTTATCTACAAAGTCGTACCGGCGAATAATACTATTAAGAACCCTTCCCGCAGAGTCTTTCAGGCCCTGCGGATAGTGGTAAATGATGAGTTAGATTCGCTTAGCGAAACATTAGATAGTTCTTTTAAGCTCTTATCAAAGAATGGGAGATTATCAGTGATAACATTCCATTCATTGGAAGACAGGATTGTGAAAACTTACTTTAACGACAAGGCTGTTAGCGGTGAAGGTGAATTGCTTTTCAAAAGTTCAATTGCCCCAACCGACACTGAGATAGAGCAAAACTCTAGATCCGCTTCAGCCAAGTTGAGATGCTTAATTAAAAATTAAACTCTAGTACTGCCTAACATGACAATCTACAAAACAAGAAAAAATATACCCGCCATAGTCTTTGTATCATCTATCTCAATATTTATACTTTCTCAACTCATTATAAATGCAGTTTTAAATCCACTAGGCACAGAGCTACAGAACTTGAACAAAGAAAAAAACTTCTTAGTTGAAGAGAACAGAACAATGGAAGAGACAATTGCTAAAACAAGTTCAATAACAGTTATAAAGAAACTTGCAGACAAACAGTTAGATATCAAAGCCCAAAACCAGAAATCAATTATATATTTGGAACAATCTGCACTCTTAGCAGAGAAATAAAATGGCAAAACTCAATCATCTCTACACTTCTCAAAAAAAAGTTAGGGGTAAAAAGATTTCTACAAAATCACACCATAATAATATTTCAATTGTAGGATATGCTGTTTCTATACTTGCTGGGTTAATACTTTTACAGATCTTCCGATGGCAAATAATCGATTCTGGAGCCCTCAAATCCCTCGCCAACGAACAATATCAATCAAGTGGGACACAGACAGCTTCAAGAGGTAAGATAACCGCATCTGACGGTACAATCCTCGCCGTAGATCAACCCGTATGGGATGTATATGCCACATTAAGTACAGACGAAACAGAGCGCAAAAAATTCTTTGATCAAAAAGATAAATTCATAACTGAGGTATCAAGTATACTTGGCGTAGAAAAAGCTACCATTGAAGAAAAAATTACGGATGATTTTGTATATGTTAATCTCGCGAAAAGTATATCTACGGATATAAAGAATGCCCTCGCACAAGATGAAATATTCGGAGATGAAACTGCAGGATTTGGGCTATATTTTGAGAATAAAGAGCTACGAATATATCCTAATGGAACATTAGCTGCACATATTCTAGGCTTTATTGGTCAGGACGAAGAAGGTAATGCCGTAGGACAATATGGGCTGCAAGGATACTACTTCCGAGATTTAAACGGCAGTGAAGGTTACACCTATGAGGAAAAAGATTCCGCTGGGAATGTAATCTTAACATCAGAATACGATCCTATACTCCCTCGAGAAGGAAAGGATTTTACATTAACTATTGTTCCCAATATACAAACAAAGGTAGAGGAGCAGCTGGAAAAGGGAGTTAAAGATACCAGATCAAAGAGTGGATCAGTTATAATCATGGATCCTAAAACAGGAGCTATCATTGCTATGGCAAACTATCCTACATATACTCCTTCCGAATACTGGAGAATATCGGAGCCATGGATCTTAAAGAATAGGGCGGTAGCAGATGTTTATGAGTATGGATCAGTACAAAAACCAATAACTATGGCAATAGCCTTAGACGCACAAACCATACAAGAAGATTACACCTGCAACGATAGCACTGGATCATTAGATCTGTACAAAGAGACTGGATATGAAGATTTAAAAGGAAGATACATATACACCTGGAACAAGAAATCCAATGGAGTACTCGATATTGCAGGTATTTTTGCAAAATCCAACAACCCATGTGCTGCAAGAGCTGGTTTAACCGTTGATCTTCCAAAGTTCTATTCATATCTACAAGCCTTTGGTATTGGGCAATTTATTGGCGTGGGACTTCAAGACGAGAGTACAAGTTATCTTAAACCTTTAGAACAATGGACAAAATTGGACCAGATAACCGCCTCATATGGGCAAGGTATATCAGCCACATCCTTACAGGTATTATCCGCACTAAGTACTATAGCAAATCATGGGACAAGAATGAGACCATACATTATCTCTCAGATAAGTGATGAGAAAGAAACTATCAATATTACTCCACAAGTAATATCACAGCCCATATCGCAACAAACTGCTGATATCATTAGTAAAGATCTTGCAGATGGTGTACAACAAGATGCATTGGGTGGTTTAGCAAAGGATCTTAAAGCCTACAAGATTGCAGCTAAAACAGGAACTGCTCAAGTAGCTAAAACTGATGAAGCAGGCTACGAGGATGATCTCAGTAATGCTACAGTTGTGGGCTATGCACCATATGATGATCCAAAATTTATAATGATTGTTAAACTTGAAGAACCTCAAGTAAGTACTTATGCATCCTATACTTCTGTACCAGTTTGGAGAAGTATTTTCTTAGCTATAAAGGATGACCTGGAAATACAAAAGCAGAATTGAGATAATAGATAAATTAATTAATAAAGGACATCTATGATCGACATCTTAAAAACAGGATTAAACTATCTCTTTTTAGCCATTGCTTGCTCTGCGATATTTGCACCAATAATGATTAGTGTTCTATATAAATTTAATCAGGTCAGTGGATTAAAGAAATCAAAGATTGGGGCTGAGGAACATGGAGACAATTCTCTTTTTCTAAAAATCATGCGCGTAACCGAAACGAATGGAACTCCCAATATGGGGGGAATAATGATTTGGATTATAGTCCCAATAATAGTGGCACTTACAATTCCACTTACTCCAGTACTCAAGGTGTTTCTTTTAGGTTTCGTTTTATATGGTCTCTGGGGTTTCTTAGATGTAGTCGTGTTTACAAATGGCTTTAAAAATAATGAGAAGATGAAAGCATTTCAGGAGACATTTGAATGGAGACTCGGAAAACTCTTGTTTGCGACATTAATGAATATAGGGATTATGTATCTTCTCTATACCACAGGCTTCTTCGAATCTTTAACATTTATCAATATATTCTCTATCTCTGTTACTCCCCTTGTTGTTATACTCTTAGGCTTTATTGGCCAACTAGCTATATATTCCGCAGAATTAACTGATGGATTAGATGGATTAATGATGGGGATATTCTCTATTATTAACTTCGCTATGATTGTACTTCTCTTAGTACAAGGGAAAACCGAATTTATTCCTGTCCTTTGCATTATACTTGGGGTTCAAGTTATTGACTTGTATTTCAATATTCCACCTGCACGATTCTGGAATGGTGGGCCAGGAGCAATGCCACTCGGGTTCGCAATCTTCTTCATAGGGGTAGTCACAAATAACCTAGTACCATATCTCGTTATGTCTGCAATGACGTGGATCATAATGGGATCTAGCGCCATTCAGATCTTAAGTTTAAAATTCTTAAAGAAACGAGTATTTATAATCGCTCCCTTACATCACCATTTTCAAGCAAAAGGATGGCCTCAGTATAAAGTCACAATGAGATTCTGGCTATTTACAGCGTTGTTCTGTATCTTGGGAATATATCTGGGATTACTATAACTGCTTACAACTAATCACTCCGGTATTACATATACAAACAGAAGAAGAGGTCTTTGATTTAAAGACTTCTTGGTCTCCATACAATGTACTATCTTCAACACAAGCTCCTAAATCCACCAACTGGCCACTATCCGATTGATAATATATTTTGAAATCATTTCCAAGTTCCATGTTTAAATTTGAAATCTGGTATACATCCTTAATCCTGCAAGGAGATACATATCTTGCAGTATCTATGTTAGTCATAATGGTTAATTTTAGATCCTCTGAAGAGAATTCATAGAATCCAGATTGAGTAGGGGCTATTCCATCAGAAGTACAAAGTACATTTCTTTCAAAACTTACCTTCAGTACACCATCCATGTATGAAGCCGAGTCAGAAGCTACTTCTTCTTGTAAAGCATCTGCTTGATTCAGAAGATTAAGATATTGGTATGTGAATGTAAGATTTTGCGAAGAATAACCATTATATGAAAGCGATTCTGTATCTGAGCCACACTTAATAGTTCCATCTGCGTTACACGTACATTCGGTCTTCCCATTATATGCTGGAATATTTTGCCCACTCTTATATACATTCTCTCCATATGCACAGGAGTTGAATGACAATTTTTGTTGTATCGAAAGGAACAAACCTGCTCCAGATACTATTACCAAGAAGACGGTTATTATGATCAACCAGTTTCTTTGTTTTATTTTGCCCATGACGAGGATTATTTTATCACATTACAAGATGAAAGTTATTGTTTTCCAATCTTGTAGTAATTTCCCCTCTAATATATGTTAAAATTCCTCTATGCATGATTCACACATACATTTAAATCTAGAGCCTCTAAACCGGAACATTTCAGAGATAGTCGAGAACTTTGTTTCAAAAGGTGGAAAGCATATTTTGACTCAATCAACTGATAATGTTGATATCCAAGAGACATTGGATATCGCATCCAAATACCCAGAGATCATAGATGTTGCCCTTGGATTACACCCAACCATATTTGAAGAGATCACTGTTCTTAAAGGCAAGACAAAGAATATATATGAATTCTGTAATAAATATACTAATGACTTTGAAACTCAATTTGAAAAAAATGTTAGTAAGGTTAAGGCAATAGGGGAAACTGGATTGGACTATTTCCAATTCAACCTAAATCAAAGTATTCAAAGGGCTCAACAAGAAGAGTTACAGGAGATACAAAAAATGTCATTTAGAAGACAAATTACATTAGCAAAAAAGCACAACCTACCATTGAGTATACATGCTAGGGATATTCAGGGTAGAAAAGATACTGTTAGAGATGTATTGACTATATTGGCAGAGGAGGGGAAGGGTGAAGTTAAGGGAAGCTTCCATAGTTATACTGGAGATATATCCTTTATCGAAGATATATTAGCCTTAGGTTTCTATGTGGGTTTTAATGCCATCGTTACATATCCTAGTGGAGAGAATGTTAGAGAGATATTAAAACAGGTTCCATTAGAGAGAATTCTTTTTGAAACAGATGGACCATTATTACCTCCACAATCAGTAAGAAAGAACAAAAAGATAAAAGAGAAATTCGGACAACCAGCAGATGTAAGAGAAATCATGGAAGTAGCGGCAGAGATAAAGGGGGTATCTATGGAGAAATTAGAATCGGTTACAGATGAGAATTACGCTTCTCTTTTTTCTTCGAATAACAACTAGGAATCTTTCTCCTCTTTATTCTCTAGCATAACTACATATTCTCCATGAGGATTATTTTCAAAATCATTCACATTAATATCTGTTAATACCTTAGAAATATTACCAACAAAATATGCCTCTTTCATCTTAGTAATATCTCTAGCTACACTAACATTGACATCCCCAAATACTCTTTTTAGTAACTCAAGTAATTTTAATAACCGATTAGGAGATTCATAGAACACCAATGTAGATTCTAATTCTACATACTCCTTCAAAAGTTTTTCTCTTCTAACATCAGATTTAGGTAAAAACCCAAAGAATGTAAATCTATCCGTAGCCAAACCACTAACTGAAAGCGCCGAAATCAATGCACTAGGGCCAGGAATAGCTAATACCTCATATCCCTTAAATCTCAATTCTCTAACCAATCTATATCCAGGATCAGATATGAGTGGAGTACCACAATCAGAAATCAATGCTAAATCTAAACCAAGATCTAATTTTTCTAAAACCTTCTCCATCATTCTTACATGATTTTGATCTCTGTAAGAAACTAATTGAGTAGGGATGTCATAACGTTGCATAAGCTTGTATGACTCTCTCGTATCCTCTGCTAAAACAAAGGCCACCTGCTTTAAAATATCTACTGCTCGAAATGTCATATCTTGTAAGTTACCAATAGGGGTAGCAACTACATACAATTTTCCTTTGTTCATATTTTTAATATTTCTTTTACTTTATCTATCCCCATTATACTCTCTAAAGTGCTTTCATTGATAGCTTTTGTTGATATGGCGTCATGTACATTAAACTCCCCGATTCGAGTTCTACGAAGCGTAACTGCTGTTGCGTATGTTCCAACTTTCTCTCCAAGATCATTTACCAATGTTCGAATATATGTCCCAGTAGAGCATACGATTCTAAATGTAACAAAAGGCCATTCATATTTTATAATCTCATATTCAGCAATATGAATATTTTTTGGTTTAAGCTCCACCTCTTTTCCCTGCCTAGCTAAATCATATGACTTCTGACCATCAATTTTCTTTGCTGAATATATTGGTGGTAGCTGAGAGATATCACCAACGAAATATCTAGTGATATTTGCTTCCAACTCTTCCTTTGAAATTTCCAATGTAGTAGATGAGGTATTAATCCTTTCTCCAGTACAATCCTGAGTATCTGTTGCATATCCAAACTCAGCAGTTACTTCATATTCTTTTTCTAAGCCATGAATAGTGTCCATTAGTTTGGTTGCTTTGCCCAAAAGTATAACCAAAAGGCCAGTAGCAAATGGATCTAATGTACCTGCATGACCAATTTTGTATTTTCTTGGGAGCAGATATTTTAGTTTCCTAATAACATCATATGAGGTTATACCCACCTCCTTGTCTATTAATAAAATTCCGTCTATCATGTATACATATATATAATTTACATTAGTAATCATATCACAATGTTAAATGGTATTACTTTAGGCATAATTATAACTTTTGTACTACTTTTCCTCTGTACAATACTTTCTATTCTCGTTAACGCTCTGCTTTCTCCTATGTCCAAAACTCCAACAAAGATATTAGATGAAATTGCGGATATTATGGATCCTACTAAGAAGGATGTTTTCATCGATTTTGGTAGTGGTGATGGTAGATTGGTATTTAAGATGTATGAGAGAGGACATGGAAGGTGTATAGGGTATGATATTTCTCCCCTCATGATTATATATGCCAATATAGTAAGATCTTTTAGATTTCCCTTAAATAAGGATGTTATCTTTGATGCTCAAAATGTATTTAAGGTAGATATATCTGGAGCTACAAAGATATATTGTTTCTTAGATGAAAAGAGTATGGAAATATTAAAACCTAAGTTAGAGGAATTTGTTAAAAAGGGTGGGGAAGTATATTCGTATATTTACAATATTAAGGGATTGAAGGGGGAAAAGAAGATGGTTCTAGGGAATAAGAAGGAATTGTATATTTATAAATAGGAAAAGATAGCTAGATCAGAGAGGGTCATGTTTTAGATAACCCTCTCGGTGTAAAAAAATGATCTAGGCAGAAAAATAGAAATAGATATTTATTCCTGACAGTATTCCCAGAAAAATAAATTCCACCCAATTGATTAGAGCGAAACCTTTTTCCTTCTTTGGGAGATGTAATATGTCTAGAGCATTCAAAACAAATGGGACAGAAGCAAGAATCATTCTGATTAAGCTGCCATCGGTTACCCAATTGACTGAAAATGCGACTAGACAAAGGATTGTACTTATGTTGAAAACCCTTTGACGCGACAGCATCAAGTCTGTAAAAAGCACAAGCTCCAGGGTCATCAACACTGCCGTTACCATTGCAACGGGATTTAAAACCAAATACAGAATATCCGAGATCGTGAACATTTTTCTAATTTCTCCTTTTACTAATTTCCCTCTTTCGAGAGATTGATTTATATCTTGCATTAATACAACAAAACTTCCATATATAATGAAAATCATATTGTATTAAGCAAGACAAATAGGGAGATACCTAGATCCTTTTTAATGAGCAGATATATCTATAACAAAGTTAGTAGATATACATATATTATACTATGGGACTACTCCTAATTCAATTCCCCTCTAAACAAGGTATAATACACATATGCCAGCATATGAACCCTTAGCATCAAAATACAGGCCAAAAACATTAGAAGACTTCATAGGTCAAGAACACCTAGTAGGAGAAAATGGACCCATTAGAAAGTTCCTTGAATCAGGCAATATCCCCTCCATGATATTCTGGGGACCACCAGGCACAGGTAAAACCACATTAGCATACATAATCTCTCTAAACCTATTCTACGATTTCCACAAACTTCAAGCAGTATCAGCTGGAAAGGATATGCTAAGAAAGATCATAAAGGTCGCATTAAATAACCAACAATATGGTAAAAAAACAATACTCTTTTTAGATGAAATACATAGATGGAATAAAGCCCAACAAGATGCATTACTACCATATGTAGAGAAGGGAATAGTTATACTCATTGGAGCAACAACCGAAAATCCATCATTCACAGTAAATAGTGCATTACTCTCTAGAACTAAAGTATTTGTATTTAAACAACCAACAGAAGAAGATATATCAAAACTCATAAAGAGGATAGCAAAACTAGAATATCCCGATATTAGTATAGAGAAGAAGGAGTTGGGAATAATGGGGAATCTCTCAAATGGAGATATACGTTCAGCATTGAATATATTGGAAATGGCGACTACATTAGCTACATCAGCACAAAAGAAAGGAGAGAGAGCAAAAATAACCACAGAGCTCTTAATGTCTGCCATACAAAAACCTGTCTACTATGACAAGACCGGAGAAGAACATTTTAATATCATCTCTGCCATACATAAATCAATGAGATCATCTAATCCTGATGCTGCATGCTACTGGGTAGGTAGAATGTTAAGTGGGGGAGAAGATCCTTTGTACATAGCAAGAAGACTTTTAAGGTTCTCTAGCGAAGATGTAGGCAACGCAGATCCTAATGCTTTGATATTGGCAAACAGTGTGTATGAAGCATGTCAAAAACTTGGTATGCCAGAGTGTGAGGTATTACTCATGCAGCTAGCTATATACCTCTCTAAAGCTCCTAAGGACAATACCGCTTACAAAGTTGAATTAGAGGTAAAGAAGGATATAGAGGAGTATGGGAATCTTCCTGTGCCTTTAAATATACGGAATCCTGAAACAAAATTAATGAAAGATATTGGATATGGTAAGGGGTATGAGTATGACCATGATTTAGCTAACAAGAAATCAGATCAACAATGTTTACCAGATAGGATAAAGAATAAAAAATACATTTAATAAGACTAATTTAACCTCTTAAAAGCCTGGTATGGCCTTTTCCCCTCATAGATTAACATATCTTTGCAAGCTAGGAAAAATTCTTCAACGTTTTTATCTCTTTCTAAATCTATTGGATTTTCTCCGTGTCTTCCAAAGGACATTATAAATTGTTCATTTTGCTTAACATAATGCAGTCTCAACATCCATGCTTCAGGAGATACACATTCTATATAGAAGTTATATTTATTCCCTTCTGCTTGCACAAATAAAGGAAGACTAGAATCAAAACCCAAGGTTTCTCCACAAGCTCCTAAATACATCGAAAAACCAATTGGTCTTTGGTCCATAACGTGATTTCTATCTCCGTCATATATGACATCATCTTCTGCAATAACTATTTTATGCTTTGGATAATTATCAAGTATAATACCCAAGGTATTAAAATCATTCGCCTCTATTTCTAATCTATTTGTATAATCTTTTGGTTCCATATCCTATAATTATACTTCCTCTTCGTGTATATTGGAATATCTCTCAATAAGAAGCCTACACACATGATTAAATAGTAAACAATGAATTGGTTTTGATAAGCTCCCAATCGCTTCTGTGCTAGCACCAATAGGAATATGTGCCACATCAATAAAGATATGCTCGTAATCTGGATAATCCATGATTCTAAAACAAACAGTATTGCCACCATAAAACACCATCATTGCTATGTTTTCAAGTGAAGTATTGTTCCAATCCTTCCTTTCAGAAAACACTGTTGTAATATTAACTGGAGAGTTATCTTTAATTGAGAAGAGCTCATTCATTAGAGTAGATATCTCCCAGGTTTCATCTTTTGAAAGCATCCCTTTGTAGAATTTGGGATTCGCTTCCCTCTCTTGATTTGATGCCGTTAAATTAAGTACATAAGTAGGAGAATCTTTTCCAAGCTCTAGAAGAGAGTAAGCCATCTTCTCTTCCAAACTGATTTCACAATCACTTCTTTTTTCTAGAACAGAGGTATTCATCATAGCCCATAATTATACACTCTTTCTCTTGTTGTATAAATCAATTACATATATAATAATCTCGTTATGACAACAGTAAAAACCGATCCAGAAATAATACAAAGAATACTAGAAAAAGGAGTTGAGCAAATCCTCCCTTCCAAAGACGCGCTAAAAGAAAAACTCCTCTCTGGAAAGCGATTAAACATATACCAAGGTTTTGATCCTACCGGAGAGACATTACACATAGGACATAGTGTTGGGATGAGAAAGTTAGAAGATTTTAGAAAGTTAGGACACCATGTCATATTCCTCATAGGTGATTTTACCGCAAGAATAGGGGATCCTACAGATAAAGCCGCAACCAGAAAAATGCTTACAAAGGAAGATGTTGCGAGCAATATGAAAAAATATATTGAGCAAGCATCTCACATCATAGATATGAAGAATCCCGAAAACCCAGTAAAAGTAATGTACAACAGTACATGGTTAGAGAAATTGAACTTTGGGGATATCGTAAATCTAGCATCTGAATTCACAGTACAACAACTCTTGAAGCGAGATATGTTTAAAAAAAGGTTAGAAGCAGACAAGCCAATTCATTTAAACGAATTCTTGTATCCATTAATGCAAGGATATGATTCCGTAATGATGGATATCGATATTGAAATAGGGGGAAATGATCAACTTTTCAATATGCTTTCCGGTAGAGATATGGTTATGAATCATCTCAAAAAAGAAAAAATTGTATTAGCAGGGAAATTACTTGAAGATCCTAATGGCGACAAGATGGGGAAAACCACTGGAAATATGATTAGAATGGATGACAAACCAGAAGATATCTACGGCAAGGTTATGACCTTCACTGATGGGATGATCCTCATAGGGTTTGAGATATTAACTGTAGCTACATTAGAAGAATTGGAAGCATACAAAAAGCGATTCGATTCGGGTGAGAATCCAATGGTACTCAAAAAGGAATTAGCCTTAAGAGTTACTGAAGAGATTACATCAAAAGAAGAAGCTCAGAAAGCACAACAATATTTTCAAGAGGTATTCCAAAACAAAGAAGACAGTGAAAAGATACAAGAGATAAAGGTTAACAAAGCAGTATTCCAAATTGGAGAACTCTTAGTTACAATTGGATTTGCAGGGAGTAAATCTATTGCCAGGAGATTAGTAGAACAAGGTGCAGTAAAAATTAACAACGAAAAGATCTCAGACTGGGATTCAAAGATTGATCTTGCATCCTACCCATCAATTTTGCTCAAGGTAGGAAAGCAGCTATGTCATATTACAGTAAAGACATAACTCCAGGGGAAAAATATTTTAAATATCTATCCCCACCAAGGGGATTTTTTATTATGGAAGAAATTGAAAAAATAAAACAAAAGATATTGCAAAAAAGTCCTAAGGCATTCACGAAAGAGATAGCCAAAGCTATGGAATATATTGAGAAACGAGATCCCTCCTTAAAAAAGCATTTACTAAGCACAACGTTAATTGTTACAGAACTTGGATTTGATGCAACCACAATCATTGCAGCTATACTCCATGATGCCGAACCTGATGATACATTTAACAATGAGATCCTAGGATTGGTTGAAGGTGTTAGACATATAGAAGCTACAACAAAGAACGAAGACACTAAGGATGAGATAATCACAAAATATATATTGAATAATGCCAAGGATTTAAGATCGGTTATCATTAAACTCGCTAGTGTGTTAGACAAGATAAGACATATTGAAAGAATTAAGCCTGAGAAACAGAAGCTGTATATCAAACAAGCCATTACAATATATTCCGATATAGCAGAATACTTAGATTTTGGAGATATAAAGAAAGAATTAGATGAAAAAGTCTTTGAGATACTACAGCCAATTGAATATGAAGCCATAAATAAAAAGTACATCGAAGCTGGGATAGATGAGCATTTGCTTAATAAATATATTACGCTTCTAAAAAGGAATACTGTCGGATTGGATGTTGAAATCGATGGAAGGATAAAAAGTAAATACAGTGTATACAACAAGCTTAAGAAGTATGAGAAGGAATGGAAAAGCCCAAACATTAAATCCATTCAAGATCTGTTGGCCTTTAGATGTATAACCAAAACACCTGAGGAATGTTTCAATGTACTAGAAAAAGTGATGGATTCTGGAGACCTCAATACTGAATTCTTCGACGACTATATATCTGCTCCCAAAAAGAATGGCTATAAATCGATTCACAGTCTGGTTTCATTTAAGGATATTTCTCCCTTAGAAATAGAAATCCAAATTCTTACCGAGGCAATGCATTACACCAATACATATGGAAAAGCTTCACATATTGCATACAAGGTAAGTCAAAGTAAGTATGCAAATCCCACAGATAAGTATGGCTGGGTAGAGGAGGTACATAAGTCTATACAACAAAATATTAGTAATCGAGAGATTGAGATTAACACACCAATAAACGTAAACCTCTTCCAGGAAGATATCTTTGCATTTACACCAAAAGGAGAAATCATTCCTCTCTCAAAAGGAGATACTGCTTTAGATTTTGCATACAGAATACACTCTCAAATTGGGAATAGTGCTGTAGGGGCAAAAATCAATGGGAAAGCCGCAGGATTAGGCCAGACACTTGAGACAGGCGATTTGGTGGAAATAAAAACACAAAAAGATAAAGCACATCAGAATATGGGAGCACTTCAACACGTAAATTCTCCAAGTACCAAGGCAAGAATATTAAAAACTATTTTAAAGCATCAAAAAAATTGATAATATAAACAATATGAAAAGAGAGACTTCAAAAAAAATAAGGAACATTATAAATATTGCTACTGCAGTTATACTTGTTGGTGGTATAGCAATTCCACTTATTCTTACCCTGCTTAATATATAATAGGGAATGGAATCAAATTCCGATATCACATCAATCAAAGGAATAGGCGAGGCGCTAGCTTCTAAATTCGAGAAGCTAAATATCTTTACAATTAAAGATTTACTCTTTCATATACCTTACAAATATCAAGACACCTCAGATGTTAGTTCAATCGAAGAATTTCTTCTCGCTGGAAAAGGCACATTCATAGCCGAGATTGTAAGTGTAAAAACCTTCTACACTAGATTTAAAAAGCAGATAACTACAGTAAAAGTAAAGGACGATACCGGATCCCTCAGTCTCATATATTTCAATCAGCCATATCTTTCTAAAACATTATTAATTGGTGAGCTCTATCTTTTCAATGCCCAAGTCACTTTAAAAGCGGGCAAACGAAATATATATAATCCAAAGATTGAAAAACTAAAAGATGATGTATCCCAACAAACACATCTCGGGAAATTAATAAGTGTCTATTCTGAAACCAAGGGCCTCTCTTCAAGAATTTTAAGAACAAAAATAAAAGAATTAAAACCAGATATAAAAGAATTAATAAAGGATCCCCTAGAAAATAGGATACTGGAACAAAACAATCTTCTAACACTTCCAGACTCAATTGAGAAAATTCATTTTCCCGCAACCAATGATGAAATAATCACAGCTCGAGAAAGGCTCTCCTTTGATGAAATGTTAAAAATCGCATTTAGAATTGAAAAAGAAGTCTTAGAACAAAAAAAAGAAAAAGCCAAATCAATCAAGATAGATGCAAAATTAACCAATCAATTCATAAAGTCATTACCATATACCCTTACTGATGATCAAAATAGCTCCTTAGAGATAATTCTCGATGAGATATCTAAAGAAAAGCCAATGAATAGATTACTCAATGGAGATGTGGGAAGTGGGAAGACAGTAGTATCGGCCATCGCCATACTCAACACCATCAGTGCTGGATATTCAGCAATATTAATAGCTCCAACCACAGTATTAGCTACACAACATTTTGAGACATTCAAAAAACTCTTCACGAATTTCAACATTCCAGTTGAACTATGCATATCATCAGAGAAAACAATTACAGATGCTAACAATAAGCTGATTATTGGTACCCATGCAATTCTGTATCAACAAGAACTTCCCGCCGATTTAAATCTAGTCGTAATAGATGAACAACACAGATTTGGTGTAGAGCAGAGGAGATATTTGAAAACTAAAACCAGGAATACACCACACTATTTGACCATGACCGCAACTCCAATACCTAGGAGTTTAACTGAAATATTCTTTGGAAATTTGGACGTATCCGAAATTAAAGAGAAACCTGCGGATAGAAAAGAGATAAAGACATATTACACACCATATACAAAACGAAATGATTGCTTTGATTGGATAGTAAAGAAAGTAAAAGAGTCAAAATACAAAGAACAAGCCTTTGTCATCTATCCACTCATTGAAGAATCAGAAAAAACTGCAGTCAAATCAGTACTGAATGAATTCAATGCACTTCAAGAGAAATATCCTGATATGAAAATAGCTTTTATGCATGGCAGATTAAAGCCCAAAGACAAAGAACAGATATTAAATGATTTTCGAGATAAAAAATACAATATATTAATCTCCACCACGGTTATAGAGGTTGGTATAGATATTCCAGATGTTACTATGATGGTCATAGAGAATGCAGAGCGATTTGGATTAGCACAACTACATCAGCTTAGAGGAAGAATCGGTCGAAATGATATGCAATCCTACTGCTATGTCATTCCAGGACAAGAGACACTGGAAGATCTCGATGTGAAAGAAAGGTTACAATACTTTACCTCCCATCCATCAGGTTTTGAAGTCGCGGACTATGATTTACAAAGAAGAGGTCCTGGAGAAGTATATGGCACTAGACAATCAGGAATTCCAAACTTCAAGGTAGCTTCAATACATGATTTAGATACATTAAAGAAAGCAAGAAAGGTTGCAAGAGAGCTACTAATAACAGATAATAACGTCGATGATATTTTAGAAAATCTTTTTAGATGAAAATTCATGTCGTTTTAGACAATATAAGATCGGTTTTTAATGTAGGAAGTATATTTAGATCTTCCGATGGAGCAGGGAGTGTAGAAAAAATATATCTCTGTGGTATGACCTCACCGATAGACAATCCCAAACTAGATAAAACCGCATTAGGTGCAACCGAAATGGTCCCATCAGAGCACTATGATACTACTCAAGAAGCATTGGACGAATTAAAAGCAAAGAACATTCCAATCTATTCAATAGAGCTCACAGATGACGCTGTAGATTTTCAAAAAGTAACCTATCCTGACGAAGTTGCTATTGTCCTGGGGCATGAGAAGATGGGCGTAGATGAAGAGATATTGAAAGGGTGTAACCAAAAGATATTTATCCCCATGAGAGGTAAAAAAGAATCCTTAAATGTAGCTAATTGTGCCAGCATAATATTGTACGAAATAACGAGAGAAAAATAGCTATTTTTGCTACAATGTATGGATAATGAAGATTTCAAAACGGACAATCCTAATTGGTATATCTACCTTAGTTGTAGCTGCAGGAGGTCTTACTTACTTTCTTCTTTCCAAAGACGATCCTTCTGTTTTAGGTTGGATGAATAATAGTTGGCTTTACAGGAAATCCATCACTGTAGCAAATACCGGCGCCACATTAACCAATGAAGATGTTCTCATAACCATAGATACTGCTACTCTAATTACTGCAAGCAAGTTACAGAATGATTGTGATGATCTTAGGTTTACTGATAGTGATGAATCAACCACTCTTAGTTATTGGGTAGAAGGAGGGTGTAATACATCAACCACACAGGTATGGGTTAGGATTCCTTCGCTTACAGCAGGAGGTAAAACAATATACATGTACTATGGTAATGCTTCAGCAACAAATGCAGAAGAGAGTTGGAGTGGCGTGTTCGTCCTTCTCAATACTAGTGACTGCCCTACAGGATGGACAAGGAATTCTGATTTTGACAATAGATTCATATATGGAGCCACTACATATGGTTCCACTGGGGGAAGTTCAACACATAATCATGGACAAACCTCATGTACTACAGGAGGGCCAAGTGCAACAACTACCACAGAAAGTGATTCGGGAACCTACACTGCAGCTACAACCCATATACATACTAATGCTGTTGTAGACGTAGATGATCAATCCAATCTTCCCCCTTACTTAGATATGCTTTTCTGCTCAAATTCAGAATTAAATATTGACACAGGACTAATTACATTGTTTACAACAACTCCCGAGAATTGGACCCGATTCTCTGCTCTAGATGATAAATTCCCCACCGGGGCTCTTTCATATGGAGGAACTGGCGGAGCAGCAACACATACGCATACTACTACGGGAGGATACACAACAAGTGTACAAGATAATCTTAATGAAGATTCCTCTGGAACCTCTCGTGGTGCCGGTCCACATACTCATATCACATTAAACGGAACTACTGGAGCAGCTTCATCCATTCCGCCATATTACGATATGGTCTTTGCATCAAAGGATAGTGCTGGATATGCGAATTCAGGGTTAATAAGTATTACCACGGGAACCCCACCACTTGGTTGGACAAGATTTACCAACTTGGATGGCAAATTTCTACGAGGTGCGACCACATCAGGAGGTACAGGAGGTACAACTACACATACACATTCCGTGTCAATATATACAAACAACGGAAATGCTTCAAACCGAAGTAGTGGCACAAGAATCACCTCGGCAGCCGCAACAAGCCACTCCCATTCTTGCTCCACAAATACCACATCTGCATCGCAGTTGCCTAGCTATATCGAGACCACTTTTTACCAGAGAAAAACATCCGTCGCAACCACTTTAGGAGATGAAGTAACATTGAATACAGTTCCCAATGCTCCATCTACACTTAAAACAGAAGCACAAACAAATCCAACGGGTGTAACTGATACAACCCCAGAATTTAGTGCACTATTTTCCGACCCAGACTCTTCTGATACTGGTAACTACTATCAAGTACAGGTAAACACCACTTCTGGCTTTGATGGTACAACCATGTGGGATTCTACAAAGACAGCATTTTCACCCGTTATTGTTAATGGTGCCCAATCATCAGATATCGCCTATGCTGGAACCACATTAGAAGTAGGAACTACATATTACTGGAGAATTAAATTTTGGGATAATAACAGTAATTTTAACGAAAGCGCTTGGTCTGCGACAGCAAATTTCACAATGAATGCATATCCCACAGCCCCAACTGTCCCATATTGCCAAGGAGCTTCAAATCCTATTAAAGTTAGTTCTTCAACACCTACATTTTCTGCCATATTTAATGACCCAGATTCTTCCGACACAGGAACATATTATCAAATAGAAGTAAATACAGCCTCTGATTTTAGTGGAACAACCATGTGGGATTCCACCAAGACATCCATTACAGCAATAGCCAATGGAGCAAGGTCAGGAAATATAACATATTCGGGAAGTACACTTAATGAGGGCGAAACGTACTATTGGAGAATCAAGTTTTGGGACAACAATGATCACGAAGGTGTATTGTCAACCGTTGCTCAATTCATAATGTCAGGAATACCTGATATCCCAACAAATTTGAAAACTAATGGAGTTAGTAATCCAACAATGTTAACAAGTGTTCCTCCCTTTTTTACAGCATATTATTCGGATCCAAATCAGGATTCGGCTTCAGCATATGAAATCGAAGTAAATACAAATAGCTTGTTTACAGGTACCGTTATGTGGGATTCTGGAAAAACAAGTACAACAATACTAAATGGGCAGACATCATCTCCATACACATATGATGGCACCTCAATGTCTAATTCCGGCAATGTGTTATATTGGCGTATTAGATTCTGGGATACGGACGACTCAGTAAGTGAATGGTCCGCCACAGCGCAATTCACAGATACATACTCTTCTTTTAAATTCACTGGAGTTGGGCTAGATGGCCTAAAACTAGATTAATTGTAGTATAATACACGCCATGAGCTTAAAAATAGAATCATTCAAAAAAATTAGAAAAGATAAAAACAAATGGCATGTCGAAACTCCTGAGGAATTTGAGGAGCGTGAAGATACCTTTCTTAAAAAGAGATTACTGGGCAAAGAGCCTACTATTAATACGTTTGTACGAATAACTGGTGGGAAAGCCAAAAACTATAGAATTGATATTCCTAAGACTACAAGACCTCTTACTGATAGGATGAAGGTTAGAATATTCGATATCCTAAGAGAAGATGTTGTTAACAAAAAGATATTAGATCTCTATGCCGGAGCCGGGTCATTTGCACTAGAAGCACTTTCTAGAGGTGCCAGTGAAGCCACAGTAGTAGATGCATCAAAGAATGCTGAGTTTGTATTAAAAAGAAATGTTGCATACACAGGATTCTTACCACAGGTGGATATCATAAAAGCAAAGGCAGAAGAGTATCTCTACAAACAGGTTAACACCGAAGATTCACCTACATTTGATATTGTATTCATGGATCCTCCATACAAACTCTACAACACGAAAAATCTCTTTAAGATGGAAAGAGTTATAAATATGGCAGCTCAAATGTTAAATGGGGTCCGAGATCCACATACAAAGGAATTTAAAGGGACATTAATAGTCAAACATCCTAGAAGATACCCATTAGAAAAATTAACTCTCGTTGGGATAAAGAAATTAGAAACGGTTGAAATAGGATTAAATTCCATAACCTTCTTCATAGTAGATAATACATTGCAAAAATAAAGGTAAGAATATAGAATAACAATATGTACAAAATATATGGCATTAACAAAACAATCCTCTGCCGAATCGTTTACACCACACGAACCTTTTAAAATGCTACTTGTACTTTTTCCCAAAAGAACAACCCTTTAAATTAAGATATACTCTATTATGGATATAAACAAAGAAAAAGATGAAAAGCTAGAACGAATGAGACATTCGGCTTCGCATGTTTTAGCTCAGGCTGTATTAAAACTCTATCCTGATGCTAAATTAGGCATTGGCCCTGCAATTGATAATGGTTTCTACTATGATTTTGAATTTGTCGAACCAATCACAGAAGAAGATCTCCCTGCAATAGAGAAAGAAATGAAAAATATCATTAAACAAAACCTTCCGATCAATCAGGTCTTCATGAAGCGTAAGGAGGGAATAGACTATCTCACAAAAACAGGACAAAATTATAAATTAGAACTTTTAGAAGATATCCCTGACGAAGACTTAAGCTTCTTCATAACGGGAGAAAACGAATTCGCAGACCTCTGTAGAGGACCACATATTGAAAGTACCAAGCAAATAGGTGTAATCAAGCTATTAAAAACCGCTGGTGCATATTGGAGAGGTGACGAAAAGCAAAAGATGTTAACCAGAATATATGGAACCGCATTTGAAACTAAAGAAGAGCTTAAAGAATTTTCAGAAATACAGGCAGAAGCCGAAAGAAGAAACCACAGAACTTTAGGCAAGCAATTAAAATTGTTTGCAATAATTCCTGAAATTGGACAAGGTTTACCTGTATGGTTACCACGAGGATACCGAATGAGACGAATACTGGAAGAATATATGTTGGATTTAGAGAGAGAGGCAGGATATGAGCATATTCTAACCCCACATATTAATCGAGAAGAGCTTTTCAAAATATCTGGGCACCTCGGTTTCTACAAAGAATCTATGTACCCACCAATTGATATAGATGGTGAAAAATATTACCTCAAACCTATGAACTGTCCTGCAGGTATAATGGTTTACAAACTAGAGCCAAAGAGCTACCGAGATTTACCATACAAGCTTGGAGAATTCGGAACGGTATACAGATATGAAAAGTCAGGAGAGCTTCATGGCTTACAAAGAGTAAGAGGCTTTACCCAAAATGATGCCCATATCTTCTGTACAGAAGCACAGTTAGAAAATGTCATAGACGAGACACTAGATCTTTTAGATACCTTCTACAAAGATGTAGGTTTTGATAAATACAAATTTAGACTCTCTATCTCCGACTGGGAAAAGAAAAAGGATCACTATGCAGGAGATCAAGCTAAATGGATGCTTGCAGAAGAAACTTTAAGAAAGGTTTTAAAGAATAGAGGTGTAGGATATGAAGAGATTCCTGGAGAAGCAGCTTTCTATGGTCCAAAGATTGACGTACAAGCTTACAATGTCTTTGGGAAGGAAGATACAGTATCTACAATACAGTTAGATTTCAACTTACCTGAACGATTTGATGTTAAATATGTTGATGAAAATGGAGAAGAGAAACAGCCATACATGATACATAGAGCATTGATAGGATCCTTTGAAAGATTCTTTTCATTCCTCATCGAACATCACGGCGGAGACTTCCCACTTTGGTTTACCCCAGAGCAGGTATATGTCATCCCCATCTCTGAAAAGCACAAAGAATATTCAGACAATGTATACAAAGATTTAAAGAATGCAAAACTAAGAGTAAAACTAGATGACCGAAACAAGAGTATGCAGTCCAAGATTAGGGATGCCGAGAAGATGAAGATCCCTTACATCGTAATCATTGGAGACAAAGAGATGGAGACTGAAACAATATCAATCCGAACCAGAAAAACCAAAGATCAAGGATTGATGAAGGTTCAAGAATTTATAGATACCCTTAAGGAAGAAATCCGAACGAAGGGTAATCCCACAAATTAATATATTTAAATTTAAAAATACAAAAATTTAATGGGATATAGTGAGAACAACAAAAGTAATTACAATAAAGGACAGTTCGTAAAAAAGGATCTCGGTCCTAAAAAAAACGAATGGATACGAGTACCGGAAGTCCAATTAATCGGTGCTGAAGGCGAAAATTTAGGAGTAGTAGAAACACCAAAGGCTTTAATCCTGGCTCAAGAGGCTGGACTAGACTTGGTCGAAGTAGGTGCTACCGCAAAACCTCCTGTATGTAAAATCATGGACTTCTCGAAGTTTGTATATCAACAAAACAAGAAAAAGAAAGCTACACTCGTCAGTTCTAAGATGAAAGAACTTAAAGAATTTAGATTTACACCTGTAATGGATATTGGAGATACAAGCCATAGGGTCAAGCGAGCTTTAGAATTTTTAGAGAAGGGACACCCTGTTAAACTTACAATGGTCAAAAAAGGGAGACAATCCAAGGAAATAGCACAATCAGTTTTCGCTGAAATATTGACTAATTTCGCAGATTATAGTAGTATCGAAGCCGAACCAAAGATGGAGAATAACCGTATATCTATAACATATAGACAAAATGGCAAGACAAAAAACAAACAAAACAGCGAAGAAGAGAATCAAGCTATCTAACCCAAGAGGGAACAGACCAGCTAAACTTAGATACAAGCAGAGTTGCCAAGGTCATTTGAAGACTAAAAGGTCTTCTAGATCTAAGCGAAGACAGAAGTCAAATGCTATCATAACTGGTGCAAATGAGAAGAAAATGATTCGAAAAGTAATTAATCTGTAGAATATTAAGTCATGAGAGTCAAAGGTGGAACAGTAAGATCAAGAAAACATAATAAAATCCTAAAGGCAACTAAAGGATACAGAATGAGCAAAAATCATTTGTATAGAGTTGCACACGAGGCATACATGCACGCTGGACAATATGCATACAATGCTAGACAGAGAAGACAAAGCCAAGTTAGAAAACTTTGGATAAACCGAATCAATGCGGCATGTAAGAACAATGGTATTCAATACAAAGACTTAATCGGTGGAATGAAAGCAAAGAATATTGAATTGAATCGAATGGTACTAGCAGATATGGCATACAATAATCCTTCAGTCTTTAGCTTTATAGTAAAATCTCTTTAGGGTTCTTTACTTTTGATATATAAAGGACTCTGCAAAGAGTCCTTTTTCTTTTTATACAAACAATATACAATATAAACATGGATAACAATCTTGAGAAAATACAAGTCCAACTACAAAAAGATCTTGATCTCTCATATGAAGAACTCAAAACCAAATATTTAGGTACCAATGGACTTTTAACACTTGCAATGAAAGCCATCGCTTCCATCCCAAATGATAAAAAGGCTGCATATGGACAAGGTGTTAATCAATTAAAGAATAGTCTTACCGAATTACTAGATCAAAAGAAGAATCAATCACTAATATATTCACAAAATAACCGAATTGACCCTACAGCACCATTTGATGTAAACACACCAAAGAATGACAGACCCGAAATATGGGATATCAAAGGAACGAAGCATCCATTACACAAAGAAGTAGAAAAGCTAGTAGAAATATTCCAAAGAATGGGTTTTGATGTAATGGAAAGTCGACAGATGGATGATGATTTCCATATGTTTGAGTCCCTAAACTTCCCCGTTGGACACCCTGCAAGAGATATGTACGATACATTCTGGACAGAGGACGGATTTGTATTACCTGCTCACACCTCTACAATGCAGAATAGAGCACTTAAACAGTTCGAGCCCCCAATCAGGGTAGTATTACCTGGAAGAGTGTTTAGACACGAAGCTACGGACGCTAGCCATGGTCACACCTTCTACCAGATGGAGGGAATATATGTAGATAAGGGAATTTCCCTAGCAAATATGAAAGCAACTATTAAAACATTCTTAGAAGCATATTTAGAAACAGACTTGGAAGTAAGAATACAACCATCATTCTTTCCATTTACAGAACCCGATTGTGAATTTGTCATAAGCTGTCCTTTCTGTAACAAGACAGGATGCTCAACATGTGGACATTCTGGATGGATAGAGTTAATGGGATGTGGAATGATTCATCCTAATGTACTAAAACAAGGTGGAATAGATCCTGAAGTATACAGTGGTTTTGCCTGGGGATTTGGAGTAGACAGACTAACAATGATTAAGCTAGCAATAAACGATATCCGATACCTCCGAGACTCTAACCTTAACTTCTTAAGACAATTCTAATCATGAAAATATCTGTAAATCTACTAAAACAACTAGGGAAAATACAACAAACAAATGAAGAGATAGTGAAAGGTATTAAGGAGCACATCGGAGAGGTAGAGAGCTACCAGAACCTCGCTGAGGACTATTCAGACATAATCGTAGCCGAGATCAAAGAGAAGAAAGATCATCCAAATGCAGACAAACTTGGAGTATATCAATTAAACACTGGAGAAGAAAAATTAGTACAGGTCTTAGCAGGAGACAAAACATTAACAGTAGGGGATAAGGTTGCATATTTGAGACCTGGTGCTAAAGTTCCTTACACGATATATACAGAAGAAAAACCATTCGTTATCCAGTCTCGAGATATGAGAGGTCTGATATCAGATGGAATGATGGGATCGGAAAAAGAATTAAATCTTGGTAATGACCATACCATAGTCATGCGTTTACCCAATGATGCCCCAGTTGGCAAACCATTCGCAGAATACTATCAATTAGATGATTTCATTATTGATATAGAGAACAAAGCACTAACAAATAGGGGAGATCTGTTTGGAATTCTTGGTTTGGCTAGAGAATTAACCGTTATCTTTGGGAAACCTTTCACCACACCAAGCTGGTATATAGATTACACAAAGAATCTAAGAGAAGAGCAGAACTGTTTAGGTTTAAATATCATTAACGACGCGGAGGTACTTTGCCCACGATATACCACAATTGCAATGAATAGTATCGTAGTAGAAGAATCTCCACTTTGGTTAAAGAGTGCATTGATAAAGTTGGGGTACAAACCAGTTAACAATATAGTTGATATAACCAACTACATCTCTCAACTTTCCGGTCAGCCATTACATGCCTTTGATTATGATAAGGTCATCTCAAATGATCCTAATAAAAATGGTTCTGCAAATATAACCATTAGAATGGCAAGAGAAGGAGAAAGTATATTAGGATTAGACGGGAAGGTGCATGAACTAAATGACCGTGTTATGATCATATCCGACAGTACAAATCCTTTGGCCATAGCTGGGATAATGGGAGGAGCCGAAACAGAGGTCGACAACAATACACAAAAAATAATCATAGAATGTGCAAATTTTGATAAAACAAGTATTAGGAAAACTTCAATGTTACTTGGACTCAACACGGAAGCAGGAACTAAGTTTAAACATGCGTTAGATCCTAACCAATGCATTCCTGTATTAAAAGAAACTGTAAAAATGGTTAAAGAACTAACCAAGGCAACAATTGCTTCCGATATCATAGATATCTATCCCACAGTAGCAGAAGATAAAGAAATTACACTTTCCCTTTCAAAGATGAATTCACATTTAGGTCTAGATTTACAAAAAGAAACAATCACACAAATCCTTACAAATTTGGAATACAAGATCGTAAAAGAAGATGGAGATCTTTTAACTGTTAGGGTTCCAAGTTGGAGAAAAGATGTAGCTATTAAAGAAGATATACATGAGGATATTGGGCGGATATATGGATATAACAATATAGAGCCAATACTTCCATCTAAGAATTTAACTCCCGCAAAAGACAATGCTATTTTTTCCCTAAAAAAGAAAATCCGCCAGATTCTTGCAGATAGTGGAGCAAACGAACTAGATACATACAGTTTTACTGATATCCCAACGCTTGAGCGAGCAAACTTGGACGCTAATAAGGCTTACAAATTAAAAAATGCTTTAGCTCCAGAGTTATCATTAATGCGAACCTCCTTGCTTCCATCAATTCTGGCAAAGGCACAGATGAATTTACAGGACGGATATGAAAAATTCATACTCTTTGAGATGAATATTCCTCATATCAAAGAATATGTTGATGAGGATAAACTCCCTAAAGAAGAATGGCATCTATCTACCGTCGTTACTTCGACTGAAAAGCATAGCGATTCGCCATATTACATAGCTAAGCGATATATTCAGAAAGTATTAGATATACTGAATATCAACGATGTTGAATATACATTGCTATCTGAGTATTCCGAAGAGATACTTACTGAAGACTTAAAGAATAGTATATATATGTTTGACCAAAATACCTCCGCAATCCTTACAGTAGGGAAGAGTGTACTTGGAGTGATTGGTGAATTAGATAACAAGGTAAAAGCTAATTTCAAACTTCCTAAATATACTTCAGCATTTGATATTAATATCAATGTGCTGAATACTCTTGAATCTGTGAATTCTACATATGTCGAGATGCCCAAATATCCAGAGAGTAGAATTGATTTATGTGTAGAGATTAATGATGATATCCGCTACCAAGACCTTTATGATGCGATATCTAAAGAGATAAATAACGAGGATATTCGTGGGGATCTCACATGTGTCGATATATACAAAGCAGATGAAAAGGCAATTACAAAGAAAATAACCTTTGGGATCACACTAAAGAACTTTACAAAGACATTAAATGATAAAGATTTAAAAAAGATAACAGAGAAAATTATTAAGAAACTTGAAAAGAGTTATTCTGCCAAAGTGATTTAGTAGCTAACAGTAATAGAGGAGGCTGTGATTGTTGTTCCGCTTTTTTGTGCGGTTGCACTTATCGTATATGTCCCATGAGTAATACTTCCTAATACCCATGAATATATCCATCCATCACCACCATTACTATCTGTTCCACTGGCCACTGTAGTAGCCCCTTTCTTCACTACAACTGATACACTATCTACACTTCCCCCTGTTGGATTTACAACAATATTTGTATTTCCAGTTATAGTTGCCCCACTTGCAGGACTAATAATACTTAATGAAATTCCAGCACCAGCCGCAACAACTGTTACAGTTACATTAGCAGTAGAGGACTTTCCGTAGTTATCTGTAGCGCTAACAGTAATGGCGTGAGAACCAATACTGGTACCAATTGGGATAACATAGTTAACTACATACAAACCATTGGATTGCATTGTTGCACCCGCGATATTATTTCCATCAAACTTAACTTTAAAATCGGAAATACTTTCCAGGAATGATACTGATCCAGAAATTTCTAAAGTCGCTCCAACTTCTACTGACTGACTTGCAGTTGGTTTACTAATATCAACAATTGGTGCATTGTCCGGCCCCAATGGTAGAGGACAAGTTGCGGTTGCAGGCTCAGCAGTTAGATATATTGAATTCTCCACCTCTGAAAGATATTTCTCGTACGCGCTTTGTTGGTATGTATTGGATAATTTTGTTGTAAGAATAACCTTAGTTGAGGTTAATCCATACTTCTGGGCTGCAGATAGATTTGAAGGTATAAGATTGTTTGACTTACACACTTCTACAGACTTTCGATTATCTACCTGTGGAGCTGCACCATCTAGGTATATCGAAGCTTCTTTGGTACAACTTACTCCATCAGCTGGAGATGCTCCAGTATCAGTACAAACTGTAGTTGAAAGTACACCTGCAGGCCTATTATATGTCTCTGGTACATATCTATCCGCTACACGTTTTACAAATGAATTGGCAATACGAAGTGGGATAGTGGAACCCCAAGCACCTGGTGCAACTTCACCATTATTATTTCCATTCCATACAGCAACGACAAGGTTCTGGTGATAGATAATTGTTGTAAGATCTTTTGGTCCATCAGTTGTTCCAGTTTTTCCACATACTCGTTTTCCATTTATTGAATAGTATCCATTATCGGGTCTGTCATTAAAACCACCGAGATCACATAACATCCAGTTAATCATATATATATCTTTTTCTGCATAAACACGTTTTCCTTCTGTCTCTTTGTATTCTTCTAAAACTGTACCATCTGAATCTTCAACTTTGAGAATAGGGGAAACATCATATTTCAATCCACCATTAGCTAGTACCGTATATGCAGTAGCATGTTCTAAAAGTGTTTCCTCTCCAGATCCTAATGCCAAACTCAAGCCATATGCAGCTTTGTCTGCCAAACTCGTAATTCCTACAGTCTCTGCAGTTTTCAAGAAGTTATCTATACCTACCATCTGTAAGGTATAAACTGCGGGAACATTTCTAGAATATACAAGAGCTTTTCTTGCTGTCATAAGCCCCATATTTTTGCTATCCCAGTTCTTAGGATCGTATGTACCAAAGGTTGTCTGCTCCATATCAGGACTCTCTGTCCATGGTCCATAGCCTTGTTCTACCGCAGTCAGGTATACAAATGGTTTAATAGATGAACCCATCTGTCTTTGACTCAATGCGATATTTACATTTCCATCAACTCTTGGATCCTCAACATTCCAATAATCTACTGATCCAACCATTGCTAAAACTTGACCGTTATTAGGATCCATAACAACCATTGCGCCGTTGTTAATATTGTTCTTTTTTGCATTATCTACTCCCTTTGCAACTTCTTCCTCAGCTATTTCCTGAACTGGATAATCGAGTGTAGTAGTTACCTTCAAGCCACCTTTTTCTACACGATCAATTCCATACTTTTCAACAAGTAATTGCTTAACATAGAAAACAAAGTGAGGAGCCTTAATATCGATCTTTTTTGTAGAATATGTTAGAACTTCTTCCTTTGCAGCGGCTACCTCTTCTTCGGTAACACCTGTTAGATCCTTGTGTTTTAACATCTGATCAAGTACATAAGTCTGCCTCTCTTTAGCCATATCTGGATTGGTTCCATACAGAGGGGAATATACTCCAGGGCTTTGAATTAGACCTGCAATAATTGCGCTCTCCGCTAAATCCAATTCCCCAACATCTTTCCCGAAATATGCGTTAGCAGCAGCTTGAAGACCATAATTTACACCACCAAGTGGTACTTCATTAAGATACATCTGCAAAATTTGATCTTTGGTAAAGGATTGCTCCACCTGCATAGTAATTAATATTTCCTTGATTTTTCTTGTATATTTCTGTTGATATGCCTCATCTCCCAAAATATCGTACAAAATGGTATTTCTGACCAATTGTTGTGTGATTGTACTTGCTCCTCCAGTTATTCCTCCAGCCTTAAGATTTCTCAGAAGCGCAGAAACTATCCCTTTGTAATCAAGCCCTTTGTGCTGATAGAACTCTATATCCTCAGCAGCTATAACTGCCCATTTGGTCTTCTCTGGAATCTGGTCTATAGATACAAATTCTCTATTCTGATTTCCATATATGGTATAAAGGACAGTTCCATTTCGATCAAGTATTTGGGTACTTTCATCTGATTGTCTTTGTACCAACTCATCAGGTGAAGGAAGAGATTTTTGTATACCCTTTAAATATATTCCCGCGGCCAAAAGTACAAGACATCCAAGAAAAAATGCAATCCCTACAAGTATATACAATATTTTTTTCATTTTAGGTTTCATCGGCTTTCTTTCTTTATTTCTTGTTCTTTTACTTACATTTTTACTGTTGTATCTCTTAAATACATTGTATGTGGAAAATCCGTGCGAAGCACGAACAGGTCGTCTTGATGGTTGGGAGTGTGAATTGGAAAAGCCTACGCTATATTTCATTTAAATTTCAGTAAATCGGCAGCTTAAGTATATATTGAATATATATAATTTGGCATTTTTATTCAAGCCCACCCGTTTGAGGACTGTCCTTGGTCAGACCTCAAGCTAATGCTATAAATTCCTTTAATGGGAGAGGGTTAAGCTTCCGTTCCCCCGAGGACTGTCCTAGGTCAGTCCTTGGAAGAAAGATGTGATATAATTTTGATTATGGAAACCAAATTACTAACTACACCATACAAAGGAACAACCGATACGTATCCACAAGATATGTTAGTACGTAATTTCATGCTTAATACATGGACTTCAGTTGCAAAGAAATTTGGTTTTGAGGAATATGACACACCGCTGATTGAGGAGACTGCACTCTATGTCGCCAAGTCTGGAGAAGAAATTGCTAATACACAGTTGTACAATTTTACCGACAAGGGCGGGAGAGAGATAGCAATAAGGCCTGAGATGACACCCTCTTTAGCAAGAATTATAGCCGCGAAAAAAAATGAACTAACGCTTCCTTTGAAATGGTTTAATATCGGTAAATATTACAGATATGAAAAGCCACAAAGGGGAAGACGACGTGAGTTTATACAATTAAACATAGATATTTTGGGTATACCAACGCTAGAAGCCGAATTAGAGATATTCCAATATATCCTTGCTGTTATGGAGGAATTCAAGGCTCCTAAAGAAACCTATGAAATCAGAGTGAACAGTCGATACCTCTTGGATTATCTTTTTGTAGATATTCTGAAACTTTCAGATGAAAAGAAGGGAAAGGTGGGAAGAGCTATTGATAACTATATGAAGCTTGGAAGAGAAGCATTTGTTGAATACCTTAAGGAGCTAGATTTAACTAAAAAACAGGTTGAACAAGTATTAGACTTTTTGAAGTGGACATTGGAAGATTTAAAAAAGATAGAAGATAAATCACAAGGAGCAGCACAATTGATAGCATTATTTGCGAGGACAGATGAACTTGGATTAACCAATCTTAGATTTGAGCCTTCAATCATGCGTGGATTAGCATATTATACTGGGACTGTTATTGAAATGTTTGATATCGGAAGTAAAGAAAACCCTCGAGCATTGTTTGGCGGAGGTAGATATGATGATCTCTTATCAATGTTTGGTCAGGAAGAACTTCCGGCATTTGGAATCGGTTGGGGAGATACAACTACACGAGATTATCTTGAAACATATGGACTAATTCCAGAAACTAAAACTGATACAAAAGTATTTTTACCTCTTTTTGATACGAAGCTATACACATATATACAAGGTATAGCTAAACAATTAAGAGTCAGAGGTATTAATACAGAAGCTCAAATGACTGCAATCAAATTTAGTAATCAATTAAAGTACGCTTCAAAGAAAAATATCCCTTGGGTGATGATCATTGGAGATGATGAAATCAGTGCCAAAAAAGTACAGCTCAAGAATATGGAGACAGGAGAACAAAATTTGGTAGCATTAGATGAAGCAATAAATATTATCAAATCGTAAGTTATTCGTAATGATTTTAAGCATACAATATAAAAAATATGGTAATTAGAAACGATTTGTTGATATTCGAAACTACTTCTTAATACTTTCGAGAATTTTTATATCTCCCTGCAGTGAGAGTAAATGCATTTTTTTATGACAATTTGGGCATAGTGCCACAGTATTCTCGATAGCATCCCTTCCTCCTTTTGATAACCATTCTATATGGTGTATTTCTAAATATGGAGTATTATCCTTTTTCCTAAATGGGGCATCTTTTTCGCATAATTCACAAATACCATTTGCTCTTCTTCTGGCATACTCTGCAATTAGAGGATTCCTCTCGTAAATGCTCGAACTCACTTGCCTCTGGCCAGCATATTGTGGAACAGATTTTATTTTCTCTAGAAGCTCCTCATTAGAAATATGTCGAACCTTTTTCTCTTGCTTTTCTAATTTCTCCACTATTAACTTCTCATTAATTAGAGCAGGTTTTTGTCCATTCTTTAATTGCAAGGGAAATATATATACTTTCCTTTGATCATTATGTTTATCAGGTTGTAATTCTGTGTATGGTTTTGACACTAGGGAGATCTCTCCTTGATATGTATACTTCCCTCTTTCATAGATTTCGAAAAGATATACCGTAACACCATTACTATTAGATTCAGCTAACGTTTTGTTCTGAGAGTAATTAAGATTTTGATCCCCAACCAATCCCATTCCCGTGTAATATAAAATATCTTTAATCCATCTATCTTCATATATAGGATCCACGTGATCGGAGATCAAAAGTAACGTATTAGTTCTTTTACTTCTTCTCATTCCTCCTTGTGTAGAGCATCGGAAGATATCACAAATTTCTTTATTACTCAAAAGACTTCCGGGGGCCATTGTTATGTTATTCATCTTATCCTCCTAATATTTTATTTGTCGTACTCTAGATCTTCTTTTTCCAATCCGCAATCTTGTTTAAAGCCTCAATTGGAGTCAGGTTATCCAGATTCAATTTCTGTATCTCTTGTTCAATCTCGGAATCTTTAGCAGTAAACAATGGCATCTGGAATGTATTTTGAGCATATGGTTTCTTTGAAGAGAAAGCATCCATATCCCGAAGTTCATTTTTAGACTCAAACATATTCTTCTGTTCAAAGCCCTCAAGGATTTCATTGGCCCGCTTTATAACCTTCATGGGAAGTCCCGCCATCTTAGCTACATAGATACCATAGCTTCTATCTGTTCCACCCTTTACAATTTTTCTCAAGAAGATGACTGTTCCTTGTTCTAGATCTTCTTCAACCAATACATTGTAATTCTGAACATTTTCAGGGAATTTCTCAGCTAGTTTTAGAAGCTCATGATAGTGGGTAGCGAATAGAGTACGGGCTTTACTTTCATTAACCAAATATTCAGCTATGGCCCATGCGATACTTACACCATCATACGTACTTGTACCACGACCGACTTCATCAAGGACAATCAAGCTATACTTTGTAGCATTGTTAATAATATTGGCAGCTTCATCCATCTCCACCATGAAAGTACTTCTTCCTCTTGAAAGATCATCTGATGCTCCAACTCTAGTAAAGATCCTGTCTACAATCGATATCTCAGCTTCACTTGCTGGTACAAAGCATCCTAGCTGTGCCATCAATACAATTGTAGCTACCTGCCTAATATATGTAGATTTACCTGACATATTTGGTCCAGTAAGAATAGCCATATTTGAATCTTCAAAGTTGAGTAGGGTATCATTGGATATGAACTCCTCCGAAGATATCTTCTCAACAATAGGGTGTCTTCCCTTTTTAATATCAATAATTCCATTCTTCTCTCCAATCTCATATATCTTTGGTTTTACATATTCATTTTGAGATGCAATATATGCGAAGTCGGCTAATACATCTGTGTTAGCAATGAATGTAGCTACTTTGTGTAATGTCTCAAGGTAAGGTATAAAGGTATCTCTGAATTCTGAAAATAGTTTGTACTCCAATGCTCCAATCTTTTCTTGGGCATTAAGAATAATATCTTCCTTTGCTTTTAATTCCTCAGTTATGAATCGCTCTGCATTTACCAAGGTCTGTTTTCGAATATATCGTTCTGGTACTTTGGTTAGATGAGAATTAGTTACTTCAATGTAATATCCAAATACTTTGTTAAAACTAATTTTCAATGAGGTTATACCTGTTTTAGCTTTTTCATCTTCTTCAAATTGTTTTAACCATGATTTACTATCTCCACTTAATGATCGAAGTTCATCTACTTCTTGATTAAAGCCTGTTTTAATAATCCAACCATCGGTTATGGTAGTTGGTGGGTCATCTGTTATTGTAGCTTCAATCTGTTCGATTAACTTTTCAAGAGTTGTGGTATCAATATTTTCCGTCGATATATCTAATTCCTTTTTCAATATTTCGGATATTTCTAATGCATTTTTTAATGATACTTGTAGTGCATTGAAATCTCTTCCATTAGCTCTATTTAATCCAATCTTTCCAACTATCCTATCAATATCGTTAATGTTCTCTAACTTACTTCGGATATCTGTTAAACACTCTTGTTTGTTGTATAGCTTTTCTACTATGTTTAATCTCTCGTCTATGCTTTTCTTGTCTATCAGTGGATTTAATATCCACGAATAGAGTAGTCTTCTTCCCATTCTAGTAGATGTTTTATCTAGTACTCCAAAGAGTGAGTCGGATATGTTTCCACTGTAGGCACTTGCTACTAGTTCTAGGTTTCTAATGGTTGCTCGGTCTAGGATCATGGTTCGGTCTGTATTTACTCGTTTGGGTTTGAGTATGTGCTTTGGATCCATGAGCTGAGTTTCTTTGATGTACTGAAGTCCCATACCTACGGCTATGATATCTCCATTGTCTTGTGAGATATCCAGGCTTTCCATATTTTTAATATCGTAGAATTCTTTTACAATCTCTGTTGCATAGTCTTTGTTCTTTAATCCTTTCTCTACAAAGTGTACTGGAGTATTGGGAAAGAGTAGGGTGTCTTCTCCTTCAATGACTAGTATTTCTTCTGGGTAATATGAGGAGAGGATATTGCTTACACTGTTTTCTGTATATTTCTCAGATATGAGTAGTGATTCTCCGGTTGATACATCACACAGGGACACAGAGAGGGTTTTCTTTTCTAAGTAGAAGCTTGCTAGGTAGGAATTTTTTACGGCATTGGCTTCGTCTCCGTCTAGGGTTCCGGGTGTTACTATTCTGGTTACTCCTCGTTTGACTATTCCTTTTGCAAATTTTGGGTCTTCTAATTGGTCTACTACTACTACACAGTAGCCTGCGGCTATGAGTTTTGGTAGGTATTGGTCTATGGCTTTGTGTGGGAATCCAGCGAGTGGTACTTTGTTGTTTTCTTTGTTTCTAGCGGTTAGGGTTATGTTTAATACTTTGGCTGTTAGTTTGGCATCGTCTCCAAAGGATTCGAAGAAATCTCCCATTCTGTAGAGTAGTATTTTATCTGGGTATTGCTTCTTAAAACCCATATATTGTTTCATCATTGGTGTATCTTCCATGTATGGAAAGTATATCATAGAAACCTATAATGAGAGAAATAGGTGTTTGCTTTGAAAGAGGCTCCTGTGTATTAAATACATATGTACAGGAGCCTCTTCTTGGGCAATAAGTGAGAGAAGATAAATTAGTTGCCATTGTCAATCAGCATCTCCAAACTTGGAAGCAAACTCGGTTTGCATACTGTCAAGTTTGAGATCACAAATAAATCCTACCATGCCCGGGACCTCCATAATCGAACTTCTGATCATCTCTACTACCTCAGGGAAGTGTGCCTTGTATTCCTCCTCTGTGTATAGGTAATCTTCCGCCATTCGTAGGCATTCCATAATTCGAATCATCCACGGGGGCGCACCCATTTTATCCAACCTCTGTATTGCTTTCAGTTCGTCGGCTCCATCTTGGGGTGACAGCATATACAGAATGATTGCGTCATCCAGGGTTTTCGCTTCTTTTTCAAGAATTGCGAAACCACAACAATACAGGAAACCCGAAGGGTTCCCAAACTCGATTAGGCAAAACGCTAGTGTTTTCATCTTCTCCTTTTAACGACCTTCTCTCAGGTACATTATAGGACATACCAGCTTTATATTAAAGTACACATAATGAAATTTGAAGTGTTATCTCCCCAATATCAACTTCGTCTCTTCCTCAGATACAACCTTTCTAGCCTCTGCAATATCTTCAGCACAAACAGAAACACCATATACCCCTGCTTGTACACAATGCCTTAATAATGGCTTACAATCCTCTACAATACATATAATCTTGTTATCATGATCCTTAGCCATATCTAAAACATTATCAACAATCCTAAATACACTATTCCTACTCAAATCATACTTAGCATTCTCATCACTAATCTTAAACCCTTGCATCTGTTTAGCGATACGAGGGATATTAAGGATAAGGCCATCGATCTTAGTATTAAGAATATCATCTGCAAGAATAATCTCTGAAGGATTATCTAAAATTGCATACACCTTAAAAGAAGAAGTCCTTCTCAAACCCTCACCAGAAAGCTGTTTCTTAAATTCCTTCATCATATCCTCATTCATAGGGGAGTGGAGAGCAATTGAAACATTTCTCTTTTTGTAAATATTCCTAATCCTCTTAACAATCTTAATCGTTCTCTTTAGTAACTCCAAGTTATTTACATAGTGTGTGGCACCATATATTTCGCTAGACAATGTCTGATCTTCAAACTCTTTACCTCTGGTAAGTTTTCTAAATTCTCCAATGGTTGCAGAGCCAATTGAAACCACAACCTCATTCCCTTCTGCTAGTTCCACATACTTAACTACTTTTTCAGAAATCTTAGCTGCATAGTCTAGGAATTTACGATCCTCCACATATGCTAAAAGATGTCGCCCTTCATCAAGCATGATTTCATCAAGGTCAACATATACCAAACCATGGGCATTACCAACAAAGTCTATTAACTTGTTTGGTTCTACGTTCGTCATACTAAATACTCTAGTAGCAGAAGGAGGAAGAGTAGTATCTTTCGCAACTTTAAGTGCAGGTTCTTCAACCTTAACCTCTTCTTCTTGAGTCTTCATGAAATCGATACCATCACCATATGTTTCAACCACCGGATGCACCTCTTCCTTAGCAACATCTTTGTAAACACTCCCCGTATTACCATCTATCTTTACAACATCTCCATCTTTTAGTAATTCCGAGGCATTGGTAGCACCAACAATGGCAGGAATCTTAAACTCTCTACAAAGAATAGCTGTATCACTTGTAATACCACCAAAATCCATAATGACACCACCACAAGGGATAATCATGGACTCCATCTCAGTAGAATATCGCTTAATCAAAAGAATATCGTTCTTGGTGTAAAGTTTTCCATTAGGTTGATCAACTACGGATATTTTTCCAGAGACAATCCCAAAGCTAGCACCAATACCTGAAACCAAAAGATCTTCTTTACTTAGTTGCTGTGCATTTTGTATCTCTTCTTTCTTTGTCTTAGCCGCATTAATCAAGCTTTCAATCTTTCCGCCAAGTCCAGTATTTTGCTTCATCATCATCTTTTGGGCATCATTTATCGCCTGGCTTACAAACATCTCTTGGGTCTTGTATTTGTCCAAAAATGCTACTACTAAATCTCTCAATGATTTCCTTGGCATCTCCATCTCCGATACCTTCACACGATATTGCATAACATCAGAGAGTAGGGATTTGTTCTGTAATACCCAAGCACGCCCGCCAGATATAACCCATTCAATATTTTGTGGCATTCTCGACTTGTTTTCAATAATTAAGGCAATTTTGGAAATTTCTTGTATATCCTTGTCATTTAGTTTTTGTTTGTGACTCCAACCTGCCGATATCTTTATCTTCTCCTCATTATTCTTTCTTCCTCTTGAAGGATTCATAGTCCTTATCTTCATCCACTCCTGTGGGGAAACATGCTTTTCCAAAATACTTAGGTCTCGCTTGTTAAGTAGGTAAGAATCAGGAGTAACTTCGCCGGTAGATATGACATCACCAAGTCCGTATACGGCTTCAATACCTAGCTTAGTATCATCTTGAGTAATTGGATCTACTGTGAATACTACACCAGAGATTTCAGCTTGTATCATTTTTTGTACTACCACTGCAAGCTTTACTTCAGCTAAATCAATATCCATCTTGTTTGCATATGCAACCACATCATCCGTGAAGAGAGAGGCATAAACCTTCTTAATCGCTTCTTTTAAATCTTCATACTTTCTAACATTTAATTCAGTACTAAAGATCCCACTAAAGGAAATATTATCATTGGCTGGGAATACTACAGAGGATCGTACAGATACCCATGCATCAGAAAAACCCGAGAGGCGAGTATATGCACTTAAAATATCCTCTTGTACATCTTTTGGGAATTCATCTTCTAACAAAGCTCTAGCTATTTCTTCTCCTTCAGGATTTCTTCCTTTTTCAAGCAATTTTTCCTTCTTTTTTTCTAAAGCGTTAGTACAAAGCTCTGTAAAAACATTACTCGCTACTACAAAAAATTCTGGAACTGGTACATCCATTCCCTTGAGTGTGAAAAGGCTTAATCCCTTTCGACCAACCTTGTTTTCATTCAATTCTTTAGCTGAGAAATCTTCAAAAAAGAATATATTGTTCTTTCTTGGTATTGAATTTTCCATTTACTGGGCAGTTAAAAATAATGGTATATATACTAAACAATACCTTTAGCTTTTAATTTTTGCAAGTCGATGTAGAACTCATAGAATATTTGTAAGAGAACCATGAATGGGACTGCGATCAATGCTCCAAACACTCCAAAGAGTATCAAGAATATGAAAACACCGAGCATAATGATGACAGGTTTAAGCCCAATGGCATTTCCCATTATCTTTGGGATTATGAAATTGTTCTCGATCTGTTGATATACCAAGAATATTGCTAAAAGAATAACTGCTGGAACAGGGCCAACTGTAATTAATGCAATCAAAGCACATAGTGCAATTGCAATTGTAGCACCAATTCCTGGCACAGCATCAAGCAAAGCTACTAACAAGGCAAGTGGCAAGGCAAACGGAACTTTAAATATTGTTAACAAAATACCTGCAAATACTCCTGCTACCGTACTAATTGTGGCCTGACCAAGCATCCATCTTCCAAGCTTTCCTTCAACATCCAAAACCAACTTCTTAATTCGTTCTCGTTTTTCATCGGATATGATACGGATTAGTCCAAATTCCAATATTGAGTCATGCTCTAATACAAGGTAAATCGAGAGGATTAGAGAAGATACAAGCAATCCCGTTGTACTAAATACTCCAGTTACAGCACCAGCAATATTTTTAAAACTCTCACCCGTAGTTATAGATTGTAAGCCATTGGATACAAATTGAGTTATCTCTGCAGAATCAATCTTGATACTTCCAAATTTAATACCATTGAAGTTAGCAACAACCTCTTCAACCCAACCTGGGAATGCTTTAACTAAATCTGAAAACTGACTTATCAATGGGATTATTACTACAGAAAGTACAGCCAAAGTAACAACAATAGCTATGAAGTAGGTTATAACGACAGCCCAACCTCTGGATATCTTCTTAGACATTAGCCAGTTAACCACAGGTCTAGCTGCAGATGTAAATACAAAACCCAAGAAGAGGAACAATGCAACACTTATTAGTTGGTTTCCTAAAAATATGATAGCCAATATTAAAAGGATTAAGGCCAACATCTCCCATGAGAATTGTACAACTATGACAGGTTTTGGTTTTTCTATCTTGTCATTATATTTTACAGCCTCTCTCAATTCCTCAAGCCCTCTTTTTTCGACTTCTTTAATCTCTTTACTGGTATCCTTAAATGAAAATATTTTTCCCATAATGTTGATGAATAATTTACTTCGTACATTATATCAGCTTTAAACAAAAGAGGGGAGGTTAACCTCCCCTCTAAATAATCTGTTTAAATCTTACAGATATTACTCTTTCTTTGACTTAACATACAACACTGAAGTTGTAGCTATGCCTGAGAATAGGGCAAGTAATCCAAAGATCATTACTAGGTTATTTCCTAAAACAAAATCAAACATTCTGCTAATCTCTCCGGCAGCTACAGGTATAGAGTCATCTGTAACCGCATCGCCATTTACGCTACTATCTGGAGAGTAGGTTACTTTTATTTCGGCATCCAATACAGTCTCATTCCCTGCGAGATCTTTCAAAACTACATTAAATACATTAGCACCAGAGTCTAATGCAATACTAACAATTTTAAAATTCCCCTGTGCATCACATGTCGCACTGTAATAGTCAGTACCACGCTTTATAACAACCTGAGCATCTTCTTCTACAGTTCCCGTAACTGTAAATGTCTCTGTACCTACCTCTTGAGCGTATTTAATTACTGAAAGCACAGGCGCCTGTTTATCCAATGTAACTGATTCTGCTAAAGATTGAGCTGAAAGATATCTTCTTGGAAAACCTTTAACACCTGCTACTGTTATTTCGTACTTTCCTTCTTTGTCCAACGTAACATCAGATTTAAATTCGCCCTTAGCACCAACCTTTACATCTTTTATCTTCTCCCCATTTACATATACATATACCGTGTCATATCCTGTGGCATTTCCATTTACAGCAATCGTGTTACTGTTGGTTACAGATGGGATATCTGATACAGAAGGAGAAACGAGTGTTTCATTTAATTGAGGATTAGAACTGTATTTAATAAAGGAATAGACTCCAAAAGCAACTAAGAGAACTCCAAGAAATATAAATATGGCTCCTACAACTTGGGAAACTCTTTCAGAATCTTTAGGATTCTTAATCTCAACCTTGGAGACCATAGTTGTTTCTTTCTTAATAATATTTTTCTTAACTTCTTTGGGAGCAGTATTTATAGATTTAGATTTCTTTTTTGCCATCCTAAGCCTATATTAAAATTATATACTTCTATATTTAGAATATTACAATCCCCCAATTAATGCAACAGTAGCCAAAAGATAGTAGAATATATGATATGAAATTAAATAAATCAGCCAAAATCATAGTAACCGTATTCCTCATACTATTGCTTCTTACGCTTTTTGGATTTTTACTTGTATTTCCTTCGTACAATAAGGTCTCTTTGATCTTTCAAGATCTAGATCCATATCGAGTTTCAAAAAACATATATATTGATTTTCTTTCTAAGCTATCTCCAACTTTGGAAAAATTTGAGAATCGGGTATTTGCAGCCGGTTCCTTAGAAGAATCTCTAGACGAGAGCTTTGTTCTAGATCGTAAACTCTTGGAAGAATTGCATGCCAATCTCTCAATTGATCCCGCCAATATCTCTGGTAGAATTTCAGAAGGTACTACCTCCGGCGCTATGATGGAAGGATTCTGGCACTTTCCAACTTCAGTATATCCTGGTCAAAAAGGGAATGTGGTAATCGTTGGACATCGATTTCAGTATTTACCCCCTGCAAAGAATACATTTTTTAACCTAGATAAGGTGAAGATCGGAGACAGCGTAAATATTACACAAGACGAAGGTGATTACACATATATAGTGACAGATATTCAGATAGTTGAGCCTAATGATATATCAATACTTCAAGAAACCGATGATTACCGATTAACCATTGTAACATGTACTCCACTTTGGACTTCCGAACAAAGGCTTGTCATAACTGCAAAACTAGACAAATTATACAAAAAAGTGTAGACTTTTCGAGCAAAATATTAAGTTAAAAATATTAAAAAATGAACGATTTTTACCAGAGAAAAGATGTAAGTAAAGATACAATAGAATTTACCATCACCATACCTAAGGATAGCTTTAACTCTAGTTACGAGACCTTAATGAAGGCTAAAGCTAAGGAAACAGATATTAAGGGATTTAGAAAAGGAAAAGTTCCAGCTAAGTTAGTTGAGACTCAATTGGATCAATCCGTACGATTAGAAACTTTAGAAAAGATTGCGCCTTTGTATATCTCAACCGCTATCCAGAAAGAGAACCTTGATCCTATCGCCCCTCCTGAGTACAAAGAAATTCCAAAGTTGGAAGTAGACAAGGATGTTGAATTGGTTATTACCGTTACAGTAATGCCAGAGTTCAAATTAGCAAATCTTAAAAAGGTTAAGGTTGAAAAGGAAGAGGCTACAATATCTAAGAAAGAGATAGACGAGGCGTTAGATGATATCAAGAAGAACTACAAAACTAAGGAAAAAGAAATTAATGATGCTTGGGCAGTAGAAGTAGCAAAAATAATTCAACTTAAGGATGTTAAGGATATTAAAGATTTGAGAAAGCAGATTGAGGAGGCTATGAAAGCTCAAAAAGCGCATATGCTCTTACACCAAAGACAGGAGAAAGCATTAGACGAAGCTATTAAGCTTTGTGACATTGAAATACCTAAACCTGCGATAATGTATGAAGCACATGAGAGAGAAAGATCATTTAGATATGATATGCAGCAAAAAGGTGTAAAGGTTGAAGAGTTCATCAAATCTCAAAATTTAACCATCGAAAAGATGCGAGAGCTTTGGGAGAAGGATTCTAAAGAAGCTTTACAAACAGATACATTCTTAAAAATGTATATGAAAGCACATAATATTGAAATGACAGAGGCACAATTAGCAGAGAGAATCGAAGAGTTGAAGAAGAATGCACCTAAGGGCACAGATATGAGTGTATATGATGATGAGAACTGGCAAGCATATGTTAAGAATGTCGACTTGAAGCAGAGAGCTTTTGAAGAATTTATTAAAGAAGTTTTGGGAGAGATGCATAAGGATTAATTAATTTAATCTGTTAAATATTATGTATTTAATACCAACTGTCATAGAAAAGGATAGGGAGGGTGAGAGAGCATATGATATATACTCTCGTCTTCTCAAGGATCGAATTATATTTGTCACTGGTGAGATTGATATTGAGATGGCCAACATTGTTGTTGCTCAATTGTTATTCTTGGAAAAAGAGAATCCTGATGAACCTATTCAGATGTTCATAAATTCCCAGGGTGGCATTATTACTGCTGGTATGGCTATTTTAGATACCATGAATTACGTTAAGTGTGATATTTCTACTATTGCTGTTGGTTTAGCTGCTTCAATGGGTAGTATTCTTTTAGCTAATGGTAAGAAAGGTCAAAGATTTGCATTACCTAATAGTAAGATTCATATCCATCAACCTTTGGGTGGAGCAGAGGGTCAGGCTAGTGATATTGCCATTGCAGCAGAAGAGATTCTTAAGAACAGAACTATGCTTTATGAATTCTTAGCTGAAAAGACTGGAAAAAACATTAAAGATATTGAGAAGGATGCCGATAGGGATAAGTATTTTACTGCTAAAGAGGCTAAGGAGTATGGATTGATAGATAAAGTTATTAGGAAGAGATAATGGCAAATATTTCGGATGATCCTACATATGATTCAAATGAACAAGAGTCTTTGTCAAATTTGAGAAATGCTTTGGAAGCTTTTTTTGATCAAGAAAGATTTAACGGATGGATAGTAGATCAAAAATTTGAAGATATGCCAGCAACCAATATCGGAGATTATCTCAAACAGCTTATGAGGGACCAAAGCATAAGTTTTAAAGATCCTGAATTAACAGAAATAGCAATTGAAGAACCTATTCTTTTTCAAAATGTATGTGATTATGTAAATATTACAGATGTAAATCCATATAAAGGTGCAAAGGTATATGTATTAGAGAGCGGAGATTTTGCAACTGTTATAATCCCTATAGATTTGGGAGAAAAAAGAACTAACCTATTTATACAACCTTTAGAAGATTTAAAAGGCGACGGTTTGTTAATTTTAAACCTTTGGGGAGAAATTCGATTTGGAAAGAAAAAAATAAACCTTAATAGTATTCAAGGGATTATGAAGGGGTCTGATTTGAAAAAACGTTAAATACAATATAGAATACACACAGTTATTTAATAATATATGGACGATTAGCTCAGCTGGTTAGAGCATCACATTGACATTGTGGAGGTCACAGGTTCGAGCCCTGTATCGTCCAGGTTATTAAGAAACTATTCTTTGTGGACCTGCGTATTGTACATAGTCGCATACAATCCTTTCTGGGTAATCAACTGCTCATGATTTCCATCTTCAACAATCTCTCCTTGATCAATGACTATGATCCTCCTCGCTTTTCTAACTGTAGCAAATCTGTGAGAAACTATTAATGTAGTTTTGTTTTTAGCATTTTCTCGTATATTATCAAATATCTTTTCTTCTGAGAGTGCGTCAACTGCGCTAGTAGGCTCATCTAATATCAACAGTTTTGCATCTCTGTAGAAGGCTCTTGCAATAGCTAATTTCTGCCATTGACCCCCAGAAAGTTGTATTCCTCCTTTTACTTCTCTTGAAAGAAAGGTCTCATAACCCAAAGGAAGTTTGGCTATTGTGTCATGAATATCCGCCTGTTTTGCCGCTAATTCCAAATTCTTTTTGGTTCTTTCCCTCAAAACATCTCCAACAAAAATATTATCCTTAGCCGTTATATTTAATTGATTAAATGATTGAGAAAGGATACCAACATTCTTGTAATATGAATCTAAATTTACATCCTTAATGTTAATCCCATTAATGAGAATCTCTCCTTTTTCTGGATCATAAATCCTTAGGATTAATTTAATCAGTGTGGTTTTCCCGACACCATTCTTTCCTACAATCGCTAAGTCTTCATCTGGATTTATCTTGAAATTCAAATTCTTAAGAATCCATCTTTTAGTGCTTGGATATTTAAACCATACATCTCTAAACTCTAAGCTGATTCCATCGCTAACAGTTCCAAGGCTAGACAAGCCACTGATAATTTTGTTCTTCCAATTCTGTACTATGTAGAATTTCTCTAATATTTTTTTGTTTCCTAATAAGGTAGAAGTATCATTTAGAAGTCTCGAGATATTTCTATTGAACTGGTCATATGCAGAGATCACGAATGTTAACATACCAATAGTTAAATTTCCTGCGAATACCATCTTAATGGAATATATTAATGCGAAAAGATAGATCAGATTTTTTGCGACATCAGCAAGACTAGTCCATGTATATCTTTTTTTATTGTTCTCTTGTAGCTTTTTGCTAAAATTAAGATTTAAAGCTTTTGCTTTTTCAAGAAGAAATTTCCCGTATTTAAACACAAATATCTCTTGATACTTTTCAAAGCTTGTTGTCCAAATAGAGTCCTTGTATGAAGAATATTTTACTTTTTCTTCCCCACGATCATTCCAGATACTCCAAATCTGCTTTCCAAACTTTTTAATAATAATTGCAGGAGGAATAGAAGCTAAAATAGACAATATGGCTAGCAGGGGAGATATTTTAAAGATTGCAAAGAAAGAAATTATTACAATTGGGATTATACAAATAATCTGAAAAGCTCTATAAAAAGAGCCCCATACAACAGAACTATTCCAACCTAATGTGCTTTTATTATTTACAAACTCCACATCCTCATAGGCCTGAGGTTCAATCTCCAAATATCTTTGTAAATATACTTCATCATCCAAATATGTAATCCATAATGTTACTAAAGAATCTACATATTGATAAAAGCTATTAATTACAGACCACCCAACAATCATTATTCCAAAAACTATAATGATAGGATACATCTCTTCAAATACACCGCCACCATTAATAAGAGATATGCTTTTATCAATTATTTGGGCAAGTAAGAAACTAAAGAGTAGGGGATAAACGTTAGACAATATCTCCAAAAAGAATAGAGCCCAGATATGCCATGCAAACTTAATATCGTGATAATATCGTTTATATACGAACCATATTAACTTGAAAATACTTGGGACTTTTGTTTTTTCCATAGGGGTAATTGTACACTTTAGTGAAATAAATTTCACTAGAATCTTAACAATATTCCATATATGATACTGATATATAAAATATAACGCACATATATATGCAAGATCTACATCAAATACAAATGCTCATTCTTAGAGAATTACTCTTTAAACCTAATTCTAGATTTAGTGAATTAAATATCAAAGGATTAAGCAATGATCATTTCTCATATCACGTTAATACATTAGTCGATCTTGGTTTAGTTAAAAAAGGAGAACATGGATATTCACTTACAAGTACAGGGAAAGAATTTGCTAACCGAATGGATACAGATCAAGCCCAAATGGAAAAGCAACCCAAGGTAGCAGTCATGGTGATTGCTTACAAGTATATAAAGGGAACTAAATATCTCCTAATGCAAGAACGAGCTAAAGAACCATTCTACGGATATAAAGGATTCATTACAGGAAAAATGAGATTCGGAGAAAAGATACAAGAATCAGCAAAGAGAGAATTAAAAGAAGAAACTGGATTAGATTGCAATGATATTACTCTTAAAACCATCTATCATGATCATGTCATAACCACTGAGAATGGGAAATTAATGGAGGATAAAATATTCTTTGTTACTGTTGCCAAAAATCCATCAGGAGAGCTAATGAATACTGAAAGTGGTAATCACAGTTGGGTTTCGGAAAAAGAATATTGGGAAACAGAAAAGAAATATTACAATGAAGATAATATATATGAGAGTTCTAAGAGAAGGGGCGCTTTAGATATATGCGAGAATACATATGCTGTAGAGGACTTTTAGAGCTAGGGTGATTGCCTTAAGACCGCTGAGCCAACTCTTTATCCAATTCCGTAAATATACTTTCTTTGTGACTTTCCAAGAAGATTCTATCCTCGTCATTTGTAAGCTGTTCAAAAGCATCTTCATATGAGAACCATTTTGCTTCTTTTACATCCTTATCCTCAGGATTAAGTTCTCCCTCCTCAGAAGTAACAAGTAAATACATATGTATTTCCATAGGATATGCTCCAGGAGTATCTTTAGTTATTCCATTGGGATATCTTTCATAGGTTCCTAATTCTTCAAAGGAAATCATTTTATCAATAACTGAACCGCCAATCTCTTCTCTGACTTCTCTTTTTGCAGCAGTGACATAGTCTTCACCTTCATCTACACCACCTCTTGGGAATCCCCATAGATGTTCATTAGCTAAAGCAATTTGTCCTAAAGAATTTACAACTATTGCACCTGCTCTGTATGACACTTTTCTTTCGTCCATTATTATAAATAATTAAATTAATTTTTAAACTATTAACTCCTTCAAATCCTCATAGTTATTAACCATCATCAACCTCTGTCTTAATTCATTAGCCCCTTGGAAATCAGAAATATATGCCTTTATATACTTCTTAATAACACTAAAATTCTTTTCCTCACCCCATACCTCATTAAACAGTTTTGCATGTTCTAGCAATGTATCAAATCGTTCTTCCTCAGGAATATCATCTCTACCACTAAACAACCATGGGTTATTCAAAATCCCTCTCCCAACCATATACCCATCCGTACCATATGTTTTTACATATTCCTCGCCCTGTCTGGAAGAAGTAATATCACCGTTGCCAATAATCAATGTAGTAGGGGAAATCTCATCTCTCATCCTTACAACCTTCTGTATCTCATCCCATCTAGAAAGAACTGCATAGCTGTCTTTAGCAATCCTCCCATGCACAGTCAGCATATCCAATCCCTGATTTAGTAAAAGCCCAATCCAATTCTCAGTATCAACAGTCGAATAGCCCAACCTAGTCTTAACACTCACAGGAATATCTCCAGCCTCTTGTTTAACCGCTCGGATTATCTCCATAGCCAGATCTGGCTCCTTAATCAATGCAGAGCCACCCCCTGTATTTACCACATTTCGGACAGCACACCCCATGTTAATATCAAACCCCTCTGGCTTTAATTCTCGAATTTCTCTAACTGTCTTAGCAAAATCCTCTGGAACATTTCCCCAAAGCTGTATGACAATTGGACGCTCAATCTCACTAAACTGTATCCTATGATTTACTTTCTCCTTGCCAACAGAACAATACCCTTCAACATTCATAAACTCGGTGAAGAAAACATCCGGTTTACCAATCTTACATAGGATTTGCCTGAAAACAGTATCTGTCACATCTTCCATAGGAGAGAGCATAGCCAGAAAACCCCTCTCTTGTTTAATAGTTTGAAATATATTCATAGGGATATTCTACCATAGATCAGATCTAGAACTGATCTCCCCAGACCTTGCGCAAGAGGGGATTTTACAATAAACTAAACTAACAGATAAAATCTGCCCAAATAATGGAAGTAAAAAATACCGTCTCGGATAACTCGGGACAACAATTACTCACAGGTACAAAAGTCGACTCGTATGCGACGATTTTTTTGTATTCTTTTCAAGATTTCCTACGATGGTGGTATGTAAAAATGCCAATTTGGCATCTAAGAGAGTTAAACAGAATTGCTACAGTTGTAGATGATCAACTCTCTTTAAGTCTCTTGGCTAAGACCTTCTTTGTACCTTGGCACAGAGACTATTCAGCCATGGGATTCCTTTTTGGGATCATCATGCGTATCGTATATCTCCCAATAGCACTTGCAATATTCCTAGTCATCTTCTTTGCTTACCTTGGTTTCATTGTCATATGGTTAATACTACCCGTAGCAACTTTGACGTTCATAATAACTTCGATCATTAAGTAACAATGGCGCTAGATTTTGAAATGCAACAAAAAACAATATGCGGATATCACAAAAAAGATACTGGAAGAGTAGGAATCATTGAAAAGAAATTCCCTATTTTAGAAAACGAGAACGAAGCGACATTTCTTGTTACTCGAGATCACTTCTTCTCTATATCTACACAACAAATCTCTTCCGTTATTAAGAATTTCTTAAGATACAAAAAAACTCATGACCTCGTAAGATTAATCGCAAATATATTGGTAGTACCAGGGATATTTGTTGCTATCGGATTCATATTTAAATACTTAGACCTCATTCCTTCTGGAACAATAATTCTTCAATTCTTAGAATCAAAATGGAGTGGAGTGCTATTTGGCCTTTCAATACTTGGAGTCATTATTCTTTGGCACGATTTCTATGAAGAAAAGAGCCATCCCATTCAGTTGCCCATTGCAAAAAAAATATCACAAAAGGAATTTGATGAAATTAGGGCAACCGGATTCAAATTTGGAAGATATGCTCACCTAGAGATAGTTCATTTCACAAATCAAGAGACTTTAGAGATGCTGTGTAACCTCACAAAAGACGAAAGCTTCTCTATATATGAGTTGTACAAAAACCTACTTATTGATAACTTTGAAGTCCAACAACTCATTCGGCGATCAGGTATAGAAATGGGAATAGAGGAACTTGAGAAAGATTTCAAAATTAGTGAGACAACACTTCCGAAGTACAACATTACAGCATACCGAAGTTTACTCACCTATGCCGCAGAAGAAGCGTTACTTACTGAGAGTAAAGAGATACAACCACAACATCTGTTCTTGGCCATCACTCGAATTTTTCCTTCTTTGCAAAAGTTTTTACAAACAAAAAATATCACCATCGATATATTTAGAGAGATATGCCTTTACAACAATAAGGTAATAACCAAGAAGAGTAGGGCGAATTTCTTGGATATTAAAATCCCATACTTCCGAAGAGGAGGCATTGCGCATCAATGGGTATTTGGATATACCTTTGTATTAGGTCATTTTAGTAAAGATCTTAATCAGATAGTTGCAGAGAGTAGAGATACTTTTGGAATCGGCCATGAAGATGAAATTGAGAACTTAGTCTCAGTATTAGGTAAGATTTCAAACAAGAATGCATTACTCATTGGAGAAGCTGGCGTAGGCAAATCAAGTCTAATACTTGGCGTAGCACAAAGAATCAATATGGGTGATGTCCCAATTCAACTAAAAGACAAAAGAGTCATTCAATTAGATATTAATGGATTAATAGCTCAAGCCTCTGGAGAGAAAAAGATTGAAGAGCTGATTATAAAATCGATGGAAGAGCTTGGAAATGCTGGCAATACCATTCTCTACATTGACGAGATGCAAGAATTAATTCCTGCCAAAGCCGAAGAGTCTGGACAATCAATTGCGGGGATTATGCTCCCATATATCATGAACAGCAAATTTCCAATCATTGGAACGATAAACTATGCAGATTACAAGAAATACCTTTATAGTAATGAATCTTTAAGGCAAAGTTTTAGTAATATCGAAGTAAAAGAGGTAAGTACTACAGATACATTAAAAATCCTTGAAACAAAGGTTGCAGAACTAGAATCAAACTTCTCTTGTTACATTACATTTCCTGCGTTGGTGGCATCTGTTGAATTAGCACAGAGATATATTAGGGACAGAAAATTACCAAGTAGTGCAGTACAGACCATTGAGGCAACATGTGCTTGGGCACAATCTAACAATATTCCAAAGATTACATCTGAACATGTATCTAAGGCTATATCCATACAAAAAAATATAAACATAACCGAAATTGATCAAGAAGAGAGTAATCGATTAAGGAAATTAGAAGAAAATATTAAAGCTAGAGTAGTAGGCCAGGACGAGGCTGTTGTTGCCATCACAGAAGCGCTTAGAAGAGCAAGGACTGATATAAGAAGTCCAGAGAAGCCAATTGGGTCATTCTTGTTCATAGGCCCTACTGGTGTCGGTAAAACATATTTAGCAAAAGTAGTAGGGGACGAATTCTTTGGAAACAAACAAGACATTATTAGAGTAGATATGTCAGAATATCAAGAAATCTCTAGCATAGATAAATTCCTAGGCTCTTCTACTCAAACAAATATACTTGGGCAATCTCAGATTACTTTGGTAGACAGAGTAAAATCTAATCCATACACTGTAATTTTGTTTGATGAAATCGAAAAAGCTCATCCGGATATTCTAAACCTGTTCTTGCAGATTTTTGATGAGGGAAGACTTACAAGTAGCGCTGGGGAAACTGTAGATTTCACCAACGCAATAATAATCTGTACAAGTAATATTGGAAGCCAAATCCTCTTAAACGCATTAGAAAAAGATGCCTCCCTGTGGGAAGAGGCTAAGAACAGAGCACTGCTTGAGCTTCGGCAATATCTAAGACCAGAATTACTTAATCGTTTTGACAAAGTAATAGTATTTGCGCCTCATGACATTAATAACCTAACGGAAATTGCTAATCTTTTACTTACTGAGCTTGCTAAAAGACTTGCAGACAAAGGCATTATCATTAAATGGAGCAGCCAGATTCCAATGTTAATCGCCAACAGATCTAACGAACCAGGCATGGGCGCAAGACCAATGAAACGATATATACAGGACAGGATAGAGGGGGAAATTGCTAAAGAAATCATAGAGGGCAATCTTAAATCAGGGGCAGAGATCAACATTCGCGAGAGCTGGATTATATAGCTGTTGAAAAAGAGCACTAGATCGAATATAATCCAAGATTGATAATATAAATATTTAAAGCAATGGGAGCACTTCCAAAAAGAAAAATTTCAAGTAGCGTACGTGGACAAAGAAGATCACACAATGCATTGAAAGTTACAGGTATGTCAAAATGTCCTAAATGTGGAAACGTAAAACGAGAGCATTTTGCATGTCCATCATGTGGTTTTTACAAAGAAAAGAAAGAAACTAAGAAATCATAATAATATATGAAAAGAGCATCTGACCCAAGGCATTTAGCGAGAATTCTTGCATTACAAAGGCTATTTTCAAGCTACTTCAATAGTGGAAATCAGGACGTAGCAGAAATTCCTGTAGAACAGCTAATCGAATTAGATGAGATAGAGGAGTACAACCTTGAGCTTTTCAATGGAATAGTTGATGGTGTAAATAATCAAAAAGAAGAAATTGACAACCTCATTACTAAATATGCCCCACAATGGCCAATCTCACAGATGAAGTTAGTTGATTTACAGATACTAAGAATCGCAATATTTGAAGGATTTGTAGGAAAGAAGACTCCACCGAAGGTAGCTATTGATGAAGCAATTGAGATTGCAAAAGACTTTGGTGGTGACACTAGTGGCAAATTTGTTAATGGAGTACTCGGAGCAATATATGAAGAAGCAAAGAAAGATGAATAATTACGAAGAAATAGAAGCAAAATTAGGAATAGTCTTTAAAGATAAATCCCTTCTAGAGAATGCTTTAACACATAGATCATATCTAAATGAGCATAGAGAGCTTTCATTACAAAACAATGAAAGGATAGAATTTCTGGGTGATGCAGTATTAGAATTACTCATATCTACGTATCTTTTTAAAACATACCCTGAAAAACCAGAGGGGGAATTAACCAATATTAGAGCTGCCGTTGTAAGAACTGAAAGTCTGGCAGAAGAATCAAGAGATTTGGGACTAGGAGAATATTTGAAAATGTCAAAAGGAGAGAAAGAGTCTGGGGGAAAAGATAAGGACTATCTTTTAGCCAACACGTTCGAAGCAGTACTCGGAGCAATATATCAAGATCAAGGATTAGAAGTATGCAAAGAGTATATAGATAGAACGCTTTTGAGAAAGGTAAATCATATTGTGGAGAATAATCTTTTCATAGATCCAAAGACTCAAGCTCAGGAAATTATTCAAGCCAACTTCAAGGTAACACCAATATATGAAGTTGTGAAGCAAGAAGGTCCTGATCATGACAAGATATTCACAGTAGCATTAAAGATAAATAATAGAAAAGTAGCAGAGGGTACCGGCTCTAGCAAACAGAAAGCTGAGGAAGAAGCGGCAAAAGCAACTGTAGAATTATTAAATAAACAAGGAAAGTCCTTGAATTAATGTATTTCATTTGATAGAATCCCATTATGTTAAAAATAAGACTAAAAAGAACAGGAAGAAGATCTCAGCCTCACTACAAGATTGTAGTCATGCAAGATAGCAAACCTAGAGATGGAAAAGCAATTGCTGAACTAGGCTATTATAATCCAAGAAATAATCCAACTACATTTGAAGTTGATAAAGAAGAAGCTGCTAAATGGCTTAAAAATGGAGCACAGCCTTCAGAGACCATAGCACAGTACTTCGTTAAGCTTGGACTTCTAAAGAGCCTCAAGAGGGGTTCTACAAAGCCAAGTACAGAGAAGAAGACAAAAGAAGAAAAATAGTTGTATAATAATTCAAAGTATTTTAATTATTTTGAATACACAAATGAAAGAGCTTCTAGATCACATAGTTAAGTCAATCGTAAATCACCCTGATAATGTTGTTATAGAAGAAAAAGAAAGTCAGGATTTTCCTGGTTTAATTATTCTAACTATAGACGTTGCAGAAGATGATAAAGGTGTTGTAATTGGGAGAAAGGGAAGAACTATTAATGCTATCCGAGATTTGATTACCATTAATGCTATCAGAAATGACAAGCGTGTTAAGGTATTGATTAAAGATGATAAAGCTGGACACAGAGATGATACCGAAACTCCAAAACAACAGGAGGAACAGGTAACCACATCTGATAACGACAGTATGCTTTATGATGAAATCTAGTCTAACTGACTAGCCTTACTCTCAAATATTGTTACCACATCTGGGTATTGAGTATATGGCGTAAATGTTGAATATACATCAACACTTGTAGCTACCACAGGGACATAATAGCCAGTAACTGACAAACTTACCTGCCAAATACCCCCCATAGATTTTAAGTCTAGATTTGCTATTGTTATTATATATGGTGAAGCTGAGTACAAACTATCAAGGAAGCTAAGCACATTATTTAAAGATCCTTTATATGCCAATGGGCCACTAACTCCTAAGATGTAATTTCCATCGCTAGTTTCTCCCTCCGTATTTATTTTGATATCTCCCGCAGAAATCTCTGAGGAATTTAATCCTTTTTGTGATGCTAAGTTATCAATGTAATACATAAAGCTTGAAACCTTCAATGTGTTAGGTATAACCTTTTGAGCATTTACAAGATCACTTTGAAGAATACCCTCATCCATTGAGTTTAATGTAGTTTCCAACTGTTTTAATTGTTCCTCCTTTTTTACCACCGTGGCATGTTCTGATTGAAAAGTAATCGCTTTTTGGATCATAGGAACAAATACAAACACACCTAGTATTATCAAAATAACAACAACTAAGATAGGGATAACAATATCCGAAATTCTAAGCTTGGTTTTCTTTGCTCTTTCGCTTATGGCTTCAATCTCTTTTTTTGTTTTATTTGCATTTACTGTATTTGTTACTATTGGCATTACATTAATTTGTAGAACTTAAGAAATCGTTTAACACTAGTTTCCCCTTAAAAGAGAAGCGTACTGTATTTACTCCGTTTCCAACTGATTTCAGCGTTACAGTCTCCATCTTTGGATCATTACTTAGGAGATACCAGAATTTTGAGACATTCTCCATATCAGTTGCATTACCTTCAAGTGTAAAGGAAAGATCTTCCCCTAATGAGAAATCCGATACTGTAGAAGTTCCACTTTTTGCTGCTATGGCGTTGATATAGTCGACAACCTCTTTGGGAGAAAATGTCTTTCCTAATACTCTGTTGTACAACTTAACTCTTTCTGTGATCTCATTACTTGAGATCATCTTCTGAGTCATCTTCGTAACTTCGGTTTCATATGCCTGCAATTTGGACTTTTCATTATTTAAAGACATTCTAGAAACGATATTAAAACCAATGATTAGGATTGATACAATAACCAATATGAGTAGACTGGCGATTGATCCTACGTTTAGCTTTTTCTTTTTTTCTGCAATAACAACCTCTTCTTTAGATAGAGTAGGTATGAGGTTTATACTTTTTTCCTCTAAAATATTTGATGGGGCAACTTGTTCTTTGGGTTTTGGAGCTTCAGGGGGAAGTTTCTCTTTTGCCTTTACAGGTAAGGGAGCAACTTTAGAAGGAGTCTTTTTCTCAAAAACTTTTGTATCTATTTTCTTTTCGCTTTGAGATTGATTATTCATCTTTAAGTGCTAAACCTATGGCGACAGAGTATGAAGGTCCACTCTTCGCTATAATATCTTTAAATTTATTATCAACTTTGATTGAGGTCCATGGCATTGCTATAGTGACATTTACACCTAAACTCTTAGAAACATATTCCATTAATCCTGGAAGAAGCGCACCGTCTCCATTTAATATATAATCCATTGGAGCAGCAACGAGGGTTTTATTTTTGTAGAACTCTATGCCCCTTCTTACTTCTACTAATATTGATTCAATTATAGGGGAGAGGACATTATATATCTTACCCTCTAATACATTTTCAACCACACCGTAATTTCGCTTAAATTCTTCTGCTCGGGAATACTCAAAATTGAATTTATTAACTATCGATTGTGTTAAGGAATCAGAACCAATGGCGATACTTTGAGAAAAGACTAAGTAACCTTCAGAAAGTATACTCATATCGGTACTGTTAGCACCAAAGTCTAGCATAACTAAATCCTTTTTCTTAGTAGCACGATACATAGCACGTCCCATTGCAACAGATTCTGTTTCTATAGCTGCAAGCTCTAATCCAGCATTCATAGCAACATTTATGTATATATCAATAATCTTACGTGGGGCTGCAACCAAGAGTACACGAGGAGCGTTCTTGGCCTGATTAAATCCTATGGTAACGTAGCTCAGTTGAACTTCGTCTAATGGCATTGGAATGTACTGCTTTGCTTCAAAGTAAACCGCATCTTTCAACTCTTCGAGTTTTACTCCTGGGAATTCTAAGAATCTGGTAAACACCGAGAATTCAGGAAGGGCCATAACTGCAGATTTATTCTTAATCTTAGAGGAGTCATATAATTTTTTCAGTACATCTGCGAGTTTTGTCTGATCTGCTTTATCTTCGCTGTTTATAACACCACGAGGAGTAATCTGTGAGCCTAGGTTAACTAATTCTGGGAAACCAGAGGTGATACCCTTTAACTCAACAGCTTTCACTGAGTGAGTTCCAAAGTCTATACCTACATGGTCGGGCAACTTAGCCATATTGAGCAGTTTCTTCTAAGTTTAATTTCTACATTTATATATAATAGCAAAAAAAGGATAGGGGAACAAAAGTTATTCTCCTAAATACTTGCTAAGTTCTTTCATCAGTCCTTCATAGTCTATATCTGTTTTTACTAGATATGATGAAGCACCAAGATCAAAGGCTTCTTTGATGACCGCATCACTTGTCATATTGGTTAAGACTATAACTGGGACATTTCCATATTTTTCAGGATTGGTTTTGATTGCTCTTAGTACTTCTAGTCCATCAACGCCTGGCATCATAAGGTCTAGCAATACAAGTCCTACCACTCCAACCTGTTGAGACATAATATCTAGACCGTGATATCCATCATTCGCAGTCAAGCATACATAACCTGCAGTTTCTACAAGCTCTTTGTAAGAATCCAGCAATTGTTTATCATCTTCGACTATTAAGATTGTTCTTGGCATATTAATAAATATATAAAATTAATAATAATTACATACTTGTATACAGTATAATCTGATAACAAGGTATATGTTAAGAGCTAAAGATATGTTACCACTTTTCTTGCATCTACCATACTATTCCCTCTGTTGAGACCACAGCTTGTCGATGAACAAGTCGCTTAACAGGAGCGCCTTCGGCTAAGTACCATTCCGTAGGTTCAGCCTCAATATCAAATCTAATGAGATAGTTTGTGTCTCTCAGTACTGTGTAGGCTATATCAAAACTTTTTATATTTACAACTTCTGAATTTAGGGCTATTACATAGTCACCAGTATCACTATCAAAACAAGTCTCCTGTTGATTTAAAAGATTTTGCGCAGACGTTTTAAGAATATAGCCCATGCCATCATCTTTAGTAGAAGGGAAGTAGCCTATACATATCCAGCTCTCATAACCGTAAGGACGAAAATGAATTTCATTCCCAACTTGATTCTCTAAAACTGGGTTATCGTATACCTGAAGTACCGCTGGGCTGGCCAGCATACCATCACTGTTTACAACAACATTTGTATCTGGGTCATATTCTCTAACAGCCTCCGAGTTAAAAATATACACATCTGAAGGATTAGAATTACGAACAGTTCTTCTTACAAGCTCAAGGACGAACTCACTTTCGGATCGAACTCTGGTTTTGTTACTTGAAACTGTAGATATTTTTATCAATGTAGTAAGTGTAGAAGAGGCAGTCAACATAACCACACCCATTATGGCTATTGTTATAAGCATTTCTACTAAACTAAATCCTTCATACATATTTTTTTTGTTCATAATACTTCTCATAGGTTGACTACTGTAAAATAGGTATAGTCTTTCACACTGCTTCCCTTGGTAATACTTACGCCATTAACTGTTTGAGCACTTGATAGTCCAACTACAATTTTGACAACAATGTAATGATCTGATGCCGAATAGTTCTCTATACAAAATATTCTAAAGAACTTACTATCCTGATCCTCTTGTACCAATGCTTCGTCTTTGTATATATTTCTATCTGTATCAACAGTATAGGCAAGATATTCTTCTCCTGTTTTTCTAAAAGAATATTGATCGTCAGCACCTTGGTCAATTACATAGCAATTATTAATATCACCACTCGGGCTTGGAAATACATCTGCTCCTGAAAGTTTCTCTTGCATAGCGACATTTTGTACCATGGTAGAGCCTTCCACAGCATACTGAGTCATAGTATCAATTGTTTCATTTTGTATCATATCTTGGAGCGTGTTAGTCGCAATCTGCATTAACACTACAGAAGAAGCGCCCACGACCATAATAGCAATCAAAGCTTCTACAAAACCCATTCCCTCATATTTTGACTTTATATTATTTTTCATTATTGTAGTATTGATGCTTCAATTTTACCTGAAAGATTTCCTATCGTTATGACCCGTGAGCTAACATCACTGGCTGGAATTATTGTAATTACAAATGCTTGTGGAGTTTCTACTAATTTTCCCTCGCTTGTATAGTTCAATAATGCACCTTCGTTGTCATAGAAGAATGCCCTTCCTGAAACTGACTCAAAAACAAGATATCTTGGTGTCTTTCCATCTATTGCGGTTATTGTAATTGTGGATTTTGGGGTCGTCGTTGATTTGTCATATCCACTAAGCAAGCTCAGAGACGAGGTTATTCCTGTATCACAATTGCTCTCTATCCCTGAAAATACATTCATATATCCATTTCTTTCAGAAGTATAACCGGGAAGAGTAGAGCCTAATGGATATGATGTAGATGGATTATATCCCGGCAGATTTGATCTTGTTAAAATATCTCCGTAATCACTGAATGGGGAACACCATTTGAATACACTGTATGCACCATCGTGGTTAACATTCATATCGCCAAAATCTATTCCCAACCCATAGAGCCATTTCTCTCCGGAATCTCTTTGTAACAACATTGTTGATCTTTGCACAGATCGTATATCCTGCTCTAGTGTAAGAACATATTCATTCATTTTGATAGTATTTTGTAAGCCTCCAAAGGCCGAAAAAGACAACCCTCCTAAGATTCCAAAGATCGTTAATACGACCAAAAGTTCCATCAAGGTATACGCTGGATATTTTTTAAATGGTTTTAAATTCAAGGCAGTTTCCATACAATTCAACAATCCAATTTAACATAGAAAGGGATTAGTATCAATTATTTAGCGAGAAACCATCGTCTGTATGCCAGTCTGAATTGTCTAAACTTTTTATGATAACGGCGAGGGAATCACCACTTGATTGAGAATCGATATCATTGTCTGTGATAGGGCTAATTTCTGGAAGCATACCAATTCCATCACCCGTGCAGTAGAAACCGCGTTCTTTTTCATCATCGATTCCTCCAAGTGATACACAAACTACAACGAATCTTTGATCTATTGAGTCTACAGCATAGTAGAAAGTTGCATCGCTTCCTCCGCTAAATACTCCGTCTTCGTCTGCATATTCTTTAAGGATGTAGTTATCTGATGTACCATTGTATCCTAGTGCATATGCAAAGAACTCTCGTTCTATACAACCACTACATGTTCCTAACGCAGGATATGCTCCATTAATATTTTTGTATTTTACTAGTGCTATATAGAGTATTCTTGCAGCATCCTTGTGTTTTACATCTTGAGCCTTTTGTATAGCATACCTTCCAACCATTACGCCTATGGAGAGGAGTACAATCAATACTCCCATTACGATTAACATTTCTACTAATGTGAAAGCTTTATATCTCTTAGGCATGATTTAAATTTATCACATTTCCAATAATTTAAGAATACAACCCCAAATTGTTTCGCCATATATGATAGATATTACAAAAGCTATACTTAAAAAAGGTACCATAGGAATTTTTGCTTTCTTAATATTTATCTTCTTTTTAATAATAATAGCTATCGAATAGAGTAGGGCTGTAATGATAGATAGCCAGAAGAAGACTATGAACTGTTCTTTACTAATTAAAATCCCTAGTCCTAAAATTATTAATATGTCCCCAAGACCAAAGGATTTCTTAAAGAGATTCATAAGGATCAAGATTATACCTATTAATATCGGAAGATAGATTTTAGTGATATCAAACGTAAATATGAATATTACTAAACATACAGTAAGGAATATGTGAGTTAGATCTTTTGGGATTCCAAATTCTTTTATATCATAGCTACTTAGTATGAATAGAAAAAGTACAATGATATAGATATAGAAGGGGATAGAGAAGATGAGGAATGCTAAGAAAATTAGTCCTAGGAGTAATTCAGAGATTGGATAGTATATATTAACTTTGGAATGACAGTATTTGCATCTCCCCTTATTTATTATGAATCCCAAGATAGGTATAAGGTCTATCCACGACAGTGGGTGTTTACAATTCTCACAATGGGAGCTCTGAGTTAGTAGTTCTTTCCATTTGAATTCTTTTTCAATTCTGTAAAGGGTAGCATTAATAAAGCTTGCAAGTGCCGCACCAATAAAGAATATACAAATATATGTGATGATCATAATTCAATTATATACTGTTGGATAAAATAAAAAACCCCTCATAGCGAGGGGTTTTTAAATGCTTGCTTAAGCTATTGGTTTACCATGCCTTACCATCCCAATCTGAGCTAGTATATCCCGTGGTACCAGTAGAAAGGTATGCAAACCCTGCGGGAAGATCTTTTGATGTAATAGTACCGGTAGCCACATAACTAGATCCAAATCCATTCCCATTACAGTAGTAGCCCAAATCTTTTGCATCATCAATTCCACCTTTTGAGACACATACCAATACTACCTGTTGGTCATCCGTATCCACTAAATAGTAGAATGTCGCAGCCGTTCCTCCATTGAACGCACCATTATCCAAATACTTTCCTAATGCGCCAGTAGCTGCCGTCATTGTTTCTGGAGTTTCAGTTGCTACTGGGAATTCTCTGTTATCAGTATAATATGCTTGTAATCCAGTATAGATCTGGTCTACAGCATTCTGGTGTGCTACATCATTTGCTCTATTGATAGCAAATCTTCCTGCGGTGATACCCACTGCCATTAAGATAATAAGGATACCCATAACGATAAGCATTTCTACTAATGTGAATGCTTCATAGAGATTCTTTCTCATGTTTGATTAGACAGTTTATTAATTTAACTAATTAAAGATTACAAAACTTTCTATACCTTGTCAATGACGTACTAACCGATTGCAGAGGACAATTGGAACATAGGCATATACACACCCAGGGCTATGAATCCTACAGCCAATCCCATGATGATTAAGAACACAGGTTCTAAGATGGAAGACATATTTGTTGTTGCTACATCTACCTCTTCTTTGTAATACTGAGACACTTTTGTCAGAACGGAATCTATCTCTCCGGTCTCTTCACCAACCGCAATCATGCTACTTACAAGTAGGGGGAAGTATTCACTTCGGGCAATAGGCAGAGCAAGGGTTCCACCTTTTTCAACTTCTGCTTTAGCCTCTGCTACCGTATCTTTGAACATGCTGTTGTTTAGCGAAGAAGATGTTAGTTCTAAAGCCTTGATGATCGAGAGTCCGCTTCCTAATAGTAAAGCTAATATTCTAGTAAATTGTGACAGTTGCATCTTCGTTATAATTCCACCAACGACCGGAATCTTTAATACAAGTTTATCCCAATTTCGCTTTCCTTTCTCTGAATCCAAATACCATTTCCCTCCGATTATTAGCACAGCGATAACCACTAATATTGCCCACCAATATTTCAAGAAAAATGTACTCATGTTCATTAAGAATTGCGTTATCCATGGAAGTTCGGCTCCGAAATCTCCATATATGGTTGCCATAGAAGGAATAAGGACGGTCATCATCAAAACCATAACTGCGACAATAACTACCAAGATTATAATAGGGTAGATCATTGCAGACTTTAACTTGCTACTGAGACTGTTTCTATCTTCCAATTCTGTAGCTAATCTTTCTAAGATGGCTTCTAAATTACCACTTTCTTCTCCAGCTTCTATCAAATTCAAGGTAACCTCATCATAGATTTCCTCTTGTGCTCTAAATGAATCAGATAATGCTTTCCCTGATTGAACCGAGGAAAGCACCTCTTTTAATACTCTCTTGAATAAAGGGTTCCCAGCCTGTTGTACCATAATTTCCAAGGCTCTGGTTAATGGTAATCCCGCTCCAACCATTGTAGACATCTGACGCATGAAGATAACCTTTTCCTTCATTGGAACTCCACCAATATTGATTTCTGCTAAACGCTCAAAATCAATACCCATTCCTTCTTTCACTTTTACAACTATCAAGCCTCTATCATGCAATATATCAGTTACAGACTCAACGTCTCTTGCTTCTATCTCTCCACTTACTATCTTTCCTTTTACATCTCTTGCTGAGTACTTAAATTTTTTCATATTAATTCTTTAATAATCTTAGGACTTCTTCTGGGAATACCGCATATTCTTGAGCCTTAGTTACAGAAATAACTCCTTCTCTTACCAGATTTACGAGGGATTTCTCTAATGAGATCATTCCTATATCTGAGCTTGTTCTAATAACGTTATCTATCTGGTTAGTTTTTCCTTCTCTAATAAGATTGGCAACTGCAGAGTTCTTTAACATAATCTCTGATACAGCTCTTCGCCCACCTTTTTCTAAAGGAATCAATCTTTGAGCCACTACGGCTTCAAGGATATTTGAGAGTTGAGCTCGTACTTGAGGTTGTTGGTTATCTGGGAACACATCAATGATACGATCTATTGTTTGAGAGGCACTATTGGTATGTAATGTCGCAAAAACCAAATGTCCTGTTTCTGCCAAGGTTATAGTTGCAGATATTGTCTCATAATCTCGCATCTCTCCAACTAGCAATACATCCGGGTCTTGTCGCAATGCACTTCTAAGCGCAATATCCCATGAATGTGTATCATCGTTCATCTCTCTTTGATCTATTAGAGATTTCTTACCCTCAAAAACATATTCCACAGGATCTTCAATTGTGACAATATGACAGAATCTTGTTCTATTAATATCTTCAAGTAAGCTAGCTAGTGTAGTACTTTTTCCATGACCGGTAGGACCAGTCACAAGTACAAGCCCCTGTTTCAATTTAGTAAATTGATGATACATTTGTGGTAGCATCAATTCTTCGATTGTTCTAATTCGGGAAGGAATTAATCTAAATGCAGCACATAGGCTCTTCATTGCGTAGAATGCATTGATTCTAAAACGTGCATTGGTTGCACCCTGATATGTGTAAGCGAAGTCAATCTCTCGGTTTACTTCCAAAAGTTCTTTCTTTTCGTCAGATAATACTCCAAATATTAATTCCTCTGCATCTTCAGGATTTAGGACTCGATCTCCAACATCTTCAAGTTCTCCGTCTACTCTAATCACAGGAGGATATCCAACTGCGATATGTAAATCTGAAGCATTTCTACTTACTGTTAAAGCTAAAAGATCCGCTATCTTGTATTTAGAGTTATTAGTTCCATTTACGGAGTAATTAGGAAGTTTCTCTTCATTGTTATTAATATTCTCCTTTATACTTTCAGCAAGTTTTACACCATCTACTGGTTTGGCTAAGTTATTAGATTTAGGATCTCGCTCCATAGCCTTGGGTTTTTTGAAATCGGGCATAATATCATCTAAATTGCTTCCGGATCTACCAAGTGAATTTAGTGTCATATTTGATGAGGGCAGAGGAGCTGGCTCATTAGGCAGAATCCCCATATCTAAATTAGGCAAAGGAGTAGGTTGGGCGGTATACGAATTGACAGGTTTAGTTGCTTCTGGAACTAGATTAATTTCTGCAATATTTTTTGTTAATTGATTAATATCACCGTCTGGAGGAGGGGGAGGGGTAATAGTAGGCGTAGCAGAAGGAGTTACAGCAACTGGCGTTGGTGTAGTTACCTGGGTATATCCAAATTTTACATTGTTATCTTGGGCAGTATTATTATCCATTACTTATTTATATCAAAAATTTACTCTTTTGACACTCTCATAACTTCTTCAATCGTGGTTATACCTTCTAGTGCCTTAAGGTATCCATCTTCTATCATTGTTAGCATTCCTTGTTCTTGAGCAACTTTCTCAATATCTTTGTCTGTAACCGTTTCCATCATCATTCTACTTAATTTGTCTGTTATATCCAAAACCTCAAAGATTCCGATACGTCCTGAATATCCTGTACCTCCACACTTGTCGCATCCTTTACCTCGGTACAGGAAGATAATTGGTTGTCCGTCAGGACCAACCTCAGGTGCTTTAAAGGCCGAAGATCTTGGGATGAAGTTGAAATCTGCGGAAGTATTAGGCGAAGCTGCTATTCTTGTAAGATATTGTATTAAATCAAAACCTGGGATACTACTCATTTCCTCTTTAATGTTCTGTACTACTTCCGGTATGGCAGGATATGCTTCCATACAGTGCTCACAAACTTTTCTTGGTAATCTTTGTGCAGCTATGGTTCTAATGGTTGAGGATAGTAGGTAAGGCTCAATACCCATATCTAAGAGCCTTGGGATAGCTGCAGCTGCACTGTTGGTGTGAAGTGTTGAGAGTACTAAGTGACCTGTCAGGGAAGCTTGTACAGCGAGCTGAGCAGTTTCTTGATCACGGATCTCACCAACCATTACGATATCTGGGTCTTGTCTTAATACTGAACGTAGTCCTGTTGCAAATGTTAGACCTGCATCAGGATTAATCTGCACCTGGGTAACTCCTGGGACACGGATCTCGACTGGGTTTTCTAAAGATATGATATTTACCTTAGAATCATTAACCTTCATCAATGAACATGCCAAAGTACGAGTTTTACCACTACCAGTAGGACCAGTTACTAATACAATACCGTTTGTAACACCAAGTCCATCTAAAAATATCTTGTAAGCATGTCCTCTTAAGCCGGTAGATTCTAATGTGACGCCAGATGTGTCAGATTCGAGCAAACGCATAACTACCTTTTCACCATATATTGTTGGCATCGTAGAAACACGAAGGTCTATCTTTGCGCCATTAACCTTAATTGGGAATCTACCATCTTGTGGAATACGTTTTTCATCTATTTTTAAATTTGAGAGAATCTTTACTCTTGAGATGACAGCTGGATTGAGATTGGCAGGCAATGTAAGTCTTTCTGTCATTACACCGTTGATTCTAAACCTTACTCTAGTTTTCTTTTCCATAGGTTCAATATGGATATCAGAAGCTTTGGATATAGCAGCATATTGAAGTATTGCATTTACAATTCTAGCTATTGGAGCACTTGAGAGATCAGTACTTGTCAAAATATTAGGATCCTCGTTAATCTCTGTAACTGGCATCTCAACATCTTCCAAAGCTTCAGTAACTTCTGAGCTCATGGTTTCTCCAACTCTACGATCCAATATGTAACCTATACTTTCCGCCGTAGTAATATATACCTGTATCCTTGTACCAGCAGGATATTTCCTTTGTAATGCTTGAGTTGCTTGAATATCAAAAGGATCCTGCATTGCAATCTTGGCATAGTCTTGTCCTCGTTCAAATGGAACCGCTCTATACTTTTGTAGCGCATCTACACTAACTTCGGATATGATGCTTTCTTGAATTTCTACATCTTTAAGATTTATGTATGGTATTCCAAATATCTCTGATTTTGCCTGCGCTATCTGTTCGTCATTAGCTAAGGTCATCTCTCGAATAATTGTCTCTTCGCTTTTTTGGCTACGGCTTCTTTCAACAAGTACTTTTCTTGCATCATCTTCATTAATCAGACCATTACTCTGAAAGTATTTTAACAACGAACTTTTAGTTATCATTGGGCAGCAGTTTATTAGCTAATACTCCTTTTAGTTTATGATAACCAGTATAGAGAGTCAATGATAGATAGTAATTGAATCCCATATGGTAGAATAGGCTATGACGTACCTCTTCATCAGCAAAAATACAGAGCAACAGAGCAGCTATTTAGCTCAGTTTGTCTCAAAACTTCTCGGACAAGAAATAGTATCAGTGCAAGAGACACCGGATATACATATCTTGGATAGGAGAGAGGAAAACAGTATTGGAATCGAAGATGTAAAAGATTTTGTTAAAGAAATGATATTCAAACCGTTTGGTACTTCCAAACAGGTTGCCATTATATATCAGGCCGAGAAACTAACTCCTCAAGCTCAAAACTCTTTTCTTAAAACATTAGAGGAAAGTAACGATGAGACAATATACATCTTGTGCGTGGACAACGAAAAGAATGTACTTCCAACAATATATTCCAGATCCAAACCTGTTTACATTAAACAAGAGAAGATAGCAGTAAAGGAAGAAACTAAACATACGATACTTAGTCAAGATCTTGTTGAGCAATTCGAATATATTGACAGCATTTCAAAGGAGAAAGTAAAATGCCTTGAGTTATTGGACAATATTGAGAAGTACTTTAGCAAAGAGCTTGAAAAGGAAATTAAAAATGATAATATAAATAGCTCTAGGGCTATTTCAGAGCGTTTGAGATATATACAGGAAACAAGGGATAAGATAAACAGCAATTGTAATAAAAAGCTTGTATTAGAGGCATTAATATTATCTCTAAATGCTTAACATTTACCTCTAAAAAAGGTAAAATATAGGGTATTTTGACCAGTGAATTAAATTACGGAAACCACATAAATAATGACCAAACAAAGTGATTACGGAGCATCTAATATTCAAGTTTTAAAAGGATTAGAAGCTGTCAGAAAAAGGCCCGCAATGTACATTGGTTCTACCGATAAGTTTGGCTTACACCACATATTTACCGAAATTTTAGATAACTCTGTAGACGAAGCACTCGCAGGGTATTGTTCCCATATATGGGTCATTTTTAACAAAGATGGATCCTTAACTGTTAGAGATAACGGTAGAGGTATTCCTGTTGAAATGCATTCCGAAACTAAGGTTTCCACCTTAGAAACCGTTATGACCAACCTCCATGCTGGAGGAAAATTTGATGGCGGAGCATACAAAGTATCTGGTGGTTTACACGGAGTGGGTATGAAATGTACTAATGCACTTTCTGAATGGATGGAAACTGTTGTAAAGCGAGAAGGTGGAACTTTTAAACAAAGGTATGAGCGAGGAGTTCCCGTAGCCCCAGTTGAAAGAATTGGTGATTCCAAAGAGACAGGAACACAACACACATTTAAACCGGATAAAGAGATCTTTTCTACTATTGATTTTGATTTTCATACGATTGTTAAAAGTTGTAGACAGCATGCATACTTAACCGCAGGTTTAAGAATAACAATAACCGATGCAAGAGAAACAAAAGCTAAAAACTATGACGTATATTTTGAGGATGGCATTAAATCATATGTGCAATTTTTGGTAGTAAACGAGAAACCCATTAGTACTGAGCCTTTCTACATGAACAAAGGGGAAGATGATGTAATGGTGGAAGTTGCGATGCAATATACAGATAGTCTAGAAGAGGATGTTAGATGCTATACCAACAATATTATCAATCCAGAGGGTGGAACACATTTAGTGGGTTTCAGAACAGCTTTGACAAGTGCACTTAACTCATACGCCCAAAAGAATGAGCTTTTGAAGGGTTTGAATACAGGATTAAGTGGTGATGATGTAAGAGAAGGATTAACTGCTGTCATATCAGTTAAGGTGCCAGATCCACAGTTTGAAGGTCAGACAAAGATAAAACTAAACAATCCAGAGGTTAAAGGCATTGTTGGAAAAGTTGTAAGAGATGAGCTTTTAACATACTTAGATGAGCATCCACAAGAGGCTAAGTCCATAATTGGAAAGGCTGTGCTTTCAAACAAAGCTAAAGCGGCTGCAAAAGCTGCAAGAGATGCCGTCATAAGGAAAGGTGCCTTGGAGTCAACAAACTTGCCAGGCAAATTAGCAGATTGTAGTAGCAAAGATCCCGCAGAGAGTGAACTATTCATTGTTGAGGGTAACTCAGCAGGTGGTTCTGCAAAACAGGGTAGAGATAGACGAACTCAAGCTATTCTTCCTTTAAGAGGAAAAATCTTGAATACACACAAATATAGAATTGATAGGGTTTTAGGCAATGAGGAGTTCAACAATATCACAACTGCATTAGGAGTAGGTATCGGTGACACTTTGGATGTAAAGAAGCTTAGATATCACAAAATCATCATCATGAGCGATGCAGACGTTGACGGGCTTCATATCACTGATTTAGTATTAACATTGCTTTTCAGATTCTTCCGGCCTCTAATCGAACAAGGTTATGTATATGTTGCTCAACCTCCTCTACACAAAGTTGAGATCGGAAAGAAGAAGTATTACCTACTAAATGATGCTGAAAAAGATGCATTTGTGAAAGAAGCGAAAGAAGAAGGAAAAACTGTAGTAGCAAATAGATTCAAAGGTTTAGGAGAAATGAATCCAGAGCAATTGTGGGAAACCACGATGAATCCTGCGCTTAGAGTATTAAAGCAGGTACATATTGATGATGCGCAAGATGCTGAACAAACATTCGAATTGTTAATGGGAAATGAGGTCCCTCCAAGAAGAAGGTTTATACAAACCTATGCAACTAAAGCTAACTTAGATATTTAACCAAACCATCATGACAGACGAAGAGCAAAAAGAAAAAATATTAGAAATAGCAGAGGAAAAGCCAACAACGGAGGAAACTCCCGTTGTAGAAGGCGAAGAAATAATTCCCGAGCCAGAAGATAATGGAGACATAAACTTTAGTCTATCATTTAAACCCGGGGAAATAGCAGAACGATCAATCGTGGATGAAATGAAGTCTAACTACATCGATTACTCTATGTCCGTCATAGTCTCTCGTGCATTACCAGAGGTAAAAGATGGTCTTAAACCATCTCAACGAAGAATACTTGTGGCTATGAACGACTTGGCTTTGACATCAAGTGCACACTACAGAAAATGTGCAAAGATTGCAGGAGACACATCAGGAAACTACCATCCTCATGGAGAAGCCGTCATTTACCCTACATTGGTAAAACTCGCACAAGATTTCTCAACTAGATATCCCCTAATTGATGGACAAGGAAACTTTGGTTCAATCGATGGAGATATGGCTGCAGCAATGAGATACACAGAGGCAAGGATGGGAAAGATAACCCTTGAATTGATGAAGGACTTAGGCAAGGGAACTGTAACTTTCATACCTAACTACGATGGTACAAGATTAGAACCAACCGTATTACCAGCTGCATTCCCAAATGTCTTAGCCAATGGTGGCGATGGTATTGCAGTAGGTATGGCAACTAAAATGCCACCTCACAATCTCAAAGAATTGATCAATGGTTTACAAGCAATGATTAAGCTTGGAAATACATGGAATGGGAATGCAATCTACAATGAACTTAGAAAAGCTAAGGAAGCGGGAGAGGTTATTCCTCGAACCTTGAACTCCAAACCTGAAGACTATCTTGAGAACTACGTTGATACAAACGATTTAGACTATCCAGAGAAGATAAAGACACTTAGAGAAAAGATCGCAGAGGACAAGAATGTCCTGTATCCTGATTTCAAATCTGAGATTTCTCCATTGGATTTAATTGAGATAATTCCTGGGCCTGACTTCCCAACAGGATCTACCATCTATGATCAAAATGAAATCTTAAATGCATATGCAACAGGACGAGGAAGGGTTCTGCAAAGAGCAAAAGCCTCAATCGTTGAAGGTCATCAAGGCAGATTCAATATCATAGTTACTGAGATACCATTCCAAGTAAACAAAGCACACATGATTGAGAGAATGGCAGATTTAGTAAAGGAAAAGAAATTAGAGGGTATTGCAGATATTAGAGATGAATCCAGTAGAGAAGGGTTAAGAGTCGTAATTGTCTTAAAGCGAGAAGCTCAGCCGAAGGCAGTATTGAACAAACTCTACAAATATACCGAGATGCAAAAAGTATTCAATATGAATATGATTGCATTAGTAGAACAACAACCAAAGACATTACCATTAAAGCGAATCTTAGAACTATTCTTGTCGTTTAGAATGACCGTTACTATTCGTAGATATGAGTTTGATTTAGCAGAAGCAAGATTCAGAGCACACATCTTAGAGGGATTACTTAAAGCTTTAGATCTCTTAGACGATGTCATAACTACTATTCGTACTTCAAAAACTCAAGAAACTGCAAAGACAAATCTGATGGACAAATTCAAATTTACAGAGGTACAAGCACAAGCTATCTTAGATATGCAGCTTAGAAGATTAGCAGCACTCGAAAGAATGAAGCTCGAAAATGAACATAAAGAGTTGCAAGAAAATATTAAGACATACAATGAGATATTGGAAAATCCTGCTAGAATTCTTGAAATTATCAACGAAGATTTGGAAGAAATCAAAACTAAGTATGGTGATGAGAGAAGAACTAAGGTAGTAAAAGGAAAGATAGACGAAATCTCAGAGGAAGATATGGTCGCTTCGGAAGATACCCTAGTAACTATTACGCACACAGGATATGTAAAGAGAGTTCCACCTGATACATACAAAGCTCAAAAACGAGGTGGAAAGGGAGTCTCTGGAGGAGATACGAAGGAAGGCGATTTCATTGAGCATGCATTCCTATGTAATACTCATGATGAACTTTTACTATTCTCCAACCGAGGAAAGGTCTTCAATCTAAGGATATTTGAGATCCCCGAATATGGAAGAACTGCAAAAGGATTGCCATTAGTAAACTTGGTCCAACTCGAACCTGATGAGATCATTACCTCTGTTTTGACTAGAGATCCTAAAGGTCTCATTAAAGAACGTCAAGCAAGTGGCGAAAAGATCGCTTACGAATATTTCCTAATGGTAACTGAAAAAGGAATAATTAAGAAAACAGAGCTTTCAGAATTTGCGAAGATTAGATCCAATGGACTTACTGCAATAAAGCTGGAGACTGGGGATCAGCTATCATGGGTTAAACCTACAACTGGAAAAGATGAAGTCCTAATTGTAACTGCTGAAGGTAAGTCTGTAAGATTTAAAGAATCTGATGTTAGACCTATGGGTAGAAATACAAGAGGAGTAACGGCTATAAAATTTAAATCGGCTACTGATAATGTTGCTGGAATGGGAATTGTAAAGAATGATGATATGTTGGTACTAACACTATCTGAGAATGGTTTTGGTAAGATGTCTATATTAAAAGACTATCCTGCACAAAAGCGAGGAGGAACAGGTGTATTTACATTTAGAGTAACACCAAAGACGGGTAAGGTTTCTGCCGCTAGGATTATAGAACCAGATCAAGAAGAGATAGTGGTTATCTCTGAAAAATCTAAAGTCATACGTTCTGAACTAAAAGCAGTACCCACACTTGGAAGACAGACATCGGGAGTAAAAGTTATGAATATTGGTGGAGATGATAGGGTAGCTACAGTAGCTTTACTTTAAGATTTGGAATAGCCATCGGATCCTTTGTCCAAAAGAATATTATATGTCTCGGTCTTATCTTCGAGTTTCTTTATTCGTTCAGAAAGAAGTGCGTTATTTGCCCACAGATCTTGAGCAGAAAGATCCATTCTTTGCATATTACCCTGTATAGCTATTAACTTTAGGTTAATATCTTTAAGCATAACTGTATGCAGAGCAACCATATCTGAAATAGCGTCTAGTCTACTAGCTATACTCACGAATCCTTTACCATGTTCCTCCAGTTTATTTTCTATGGACTCAAATCGTTTATCATGCTCCTCCAGTTTATTTTCTATGAACTCAAATCGCTTGTCATGCTCCTCCAGTTTATTTTCTAGGAATTCAAATCGCTTGTCATGCTCCTTCAGTTTATTTTCTATAGACTCAAATCGTTTATCATGCTCCTCCAGCTTATTTTCTATGGACTCAAATCGTTTATCATGTTCTTCAAGTTTATTTTCTATGGACTCAAATCGCTTATCATGTTCTTCAAGTTTCTTATCTATTACTCCAAATCGTTTATCAATAGCATCAAACTTTGGTTGTAATAGCTCTTCAATTTTCTTTAGATCCTCTTTTGTAAGCATAAATACATTTTAAATGTTAAATCTTACGAAATCTTTACAATTTTAAAATTTTTAACCATACCTTTATCAACAGAAGCCGTAATCTCTTCATAAAGCTTGTCATATGTCATTCCAATAGGATATTTAATCCTATTCTTCTCAAGTTGTTTAATTAAAAGCTCTATCTTAGTATTCATCTTTTCCATGTTAAGAGCCATTTTATTCATATCTATGACATTGATATTCATTGTACTTCTCCTAACAATTTATATCTCTCTAGTATATTCCTTCTCCCATATAGTTCATGACCTAAAATCTGATATACACACCTTGTAATATTTTTAATATATAATGGAGAAATGAAAACAGTATTCATATCAATAATCGCCTTCATATCAGCAACTCTTAGAGTTGCTCCCGATACCGCAACGATTGTTAATGTAGAGTATGGCAATCAAAAAGAGCTTACATTTAATCAACAGATTGTAGAATACACACCAGCATTAGAAATAAAGCCATCAATTGTGTCTGGCTCAGTATTAGGCAAATGGTGGGGATATCCAGAGGATATCAAAGCTGTAACACGAAGTGGGGATGATTTTTTGGTATTAGTAAATAAAGAGTACAAACTTCCTTCGTCATATGCACCAACCGATTTGGTTCTTGCTAGTAATTCTGGTATAAGGCTAGGCGGAAGTTACTATTTAAGAAATATTCTAATTAATGATCTTACCAATCTTGTTAATGATGCAAAGGCAGATTCAATTGATTTAAGTATTGTCTCTGGATATCGTTCGTACAACACGCAAATATATACTTACAATCACTGGGTAAGTATAAATGGGGTAGATGGGGCAGACAAGATTTCAGCAAGGGCAGGACATAGCCAGCATCAATTGGGAACTGCCATTGATTTTAGTAGTAATGAAGTAGCAGATGGATTAGGAGGACAATTTAGATACACCAAAGCAAGTGCTTGGTTAGCAGAGAATGCTTGGATATATGGCTTTGTTATTAGCTATCCTAGTGGATATGAGAGTACAACAGGATATAGCTATGAGAGTTGGCATTACAGATATATAGGGGTTACAAATGCACAAGAGATGCATGATAGTGGTATGATTTTAGAAGTATATTTAGAGAATAAAAACTAATTATGAAAAAACGAACCTTTTTAAAATGGATTAGCAGTACATATACAATAATAGGGTTTGTATTCTTACTCTTCGCATTAGTATTAGTACTAATACCCGTAATACCATACATCGCATATAGAATACATCCCGAGGAAACTACAAATGAAATAACCAAAATATCACAAACTGTAGTAGATAACACAGAAGTGCAAACACCTACTAACCAGATCCAACTTCCACCATTAGATATCACTTTGCCTACAGATCCATATATATCCATTCAAAAAATAGGGGTATATTCACCAATCTCAACAGAGTCCAATTATACTGAAGCTCTGAAGAAAGGAGCCTGGGTTGTTCCTGATTATGGTACGCCAGAAAACGATACCATACCTATAATAATCGCCGCTCATCGTTTTGGATATATATATTGGGATAGGGAGACAAGGGAGAAGATATCCTTCTACAATCTTCCTCAGGTACATACCGGAGACGCTATAGAAATCATATGGGGTCAGAGGAAGTACACATATGAAGTATATGCACAATCCGAAGGATCTAAGATCGTAGACTACTCCGCCGACCTTGTTTTATACACCTGTAAGTACTTTAATTCTCCCGTTAGAGTCTTTAGGTATGCAAGGTTACTAGCCCCATAGTATTTACAATATGGGCTATAATTGATATAATTCTCATTGTTAAGTTAATTTGCCCTTAAAAAATGAGAAAACTTATGTCAGTTTTGTCTGCTGTAATCATTCTCTCTATTTCGAATATATCGATAGTACTTGCTGATGGAAATCCATATGGGCCATATAACCCATATATACCTCACAAACCAATAGATACTGGTTTTGAGGATGTAGGAATATTTTACATAATAGCTGGTATTGTTTTTGTATTAGGAATGGGATTTTTAACTACAGCTAAAATCTTGAAGAACAAGCTTTCCTTACAAAAGTAAGGGAAGCCCCTTCAAGGGGTTATGTATTTTCAATTAATTATTATTTAAATCGATGAAACTATCCTTAATAGTTCCAACATATAAAAAAGAAGATATTGTTTTAGATCAATTAGAAAGATTGTACGGATATCTTTCTAGAAAGAATCCAGACTTTGAACTCATCTTTGTTATCGATGGGTATGTTGATAATACTAAGGATATTCTTAAACAATATATTGCTGAGAATAGATTACAAAAGGTTAAGGTCATAGGATACTCTGTAAACAAGGGTAAGGGATATGCAGTTAGATATGGTATGAAGAGAGCTACTGGTGATGTAATAGGGTTCACAGACGCTGATATGGATATCCAGATCAGGACCTTGGGATATGCTTTGAAGGAAATTAAGAAAGAAGATGTTCATATTGTTATACCTTCTAAATTACATATTGATTCTAATGTTCAGATGTCTCCTAAGAGAGTATTACTTTCTAATGGCTTGATATTCATAAATAGAATGTTGCTTACTTTACCAGAAAATATTTCTGATATTGGTTGTGGTTTAAAACTTTTCAAAAAGGATATTATAAAAAGCATATTACCCAATTTACATGTAGATAGGTTTGCAATTGATTCTGAGATATTAAATGAGGTTGGAAAATTAGGATATACAGTATCTGAAATTCCATTCTTCTTAAACAAGAATAGAAGTACAAGTACTTCTACAAATATAAGGGATATGTATCATATGGTAACTGATATTATGAGTATCTCTTTTAGAAATAGGGCTCTCGTTAGCTTCATAAACAAATCTCTTAAAGCTTATAGCACCCGATAACTTCTCAGTTCTAAACCGCTCTTTAAAAACATATGCCTAGACTATGGAGTAGGGGGATATTTACAAATATATCAACCTATAGTATAATATATACATAAGTTAAAGGCTGCTCTTTAATAAATAAACATAATAATTTTCCACAAGAAATGTGTGCGTATGAGGATTCATATATAGAGATAGTATCTTTGATATGAGTTCTTATGAACTCTCGATCTTTTAAAATTTCTAAATATATTATATAGATTTTTATCTTATATATTTAGATAAAATAGCGTGTGGTGAATATATAGCTAAGTCATATTTTCTCTGCATATATTTAGTGTTGCATATTGTATTTCTAGTACTTATTAGGAATATAGCGTGCAACACAAAATAGTATGCAAATCCCAAAAAGGGAATCATTCAAAAGGAGAAGAAAATGGCAGCACAAATAGTTACATTGGGTACAGAAAAGTACCAACTGATTCCGGTCGAAAAGGGAACGAAAGTCCCCGCTGGAGTTAGCACAATCCGATGGCACGATGGGAAGGATTACATCCTTTCACCGATCGAAACCAAGGCTCCGGCCAAGGAAGAATCCAAGACTCCGGTCAAGGAAGAACCCAAGGCTCCGGCCAAGGAAGAACACGAGAGTCCATTTGTAAGGATAGGGAAATGGATAGCCGGGATTGGATTAGCAGCACTTATATTGCTGGTCGTAATCATCCTCATCTCGAAGGTCTCGGATCTTGTGCACGTTGGGCAGAATCCTGCAGCCTCAGCACCAGTATCGGCACCTGCATCGGTTGTCCTTTCAGAAGCTACGGTCGTGGATCTCGGCTCCATTGGCAGCTACCATGCTGTCTATGATAGCAACGTAGGTCAATGGACCCTCGGCATCTGGGAAACCAGTATGACACGGGCAGGCAAGGGCTTAAGCGAATTCAAACTGAGGGCAACTTCAGTATCATTCGTTATGCCGGCAGATGGAATCATCAACAACAGCGCTGACCATATCGCCATCAACAATGTTGAATGGACACCTGGCAACCCTGCGGTTGATTCAAACGGTAGCTCTTTGGTAGCCAAAGGCTCAAATGTAACAATTTGGACCGATGGCCCAAACGACAGTGCCGGATTCCAAATCTGGTTCAAGTAACATTTTTTCCAAGGTAAAACTTGGGAAGTTCTTAGCTTGGTTCCGGTTGGAGGGAGTATTTTTATTGTCACTAATCTGACTCTAACTCCCCCCAACCAAAAACCATCACCACACGCTAAGATCCTATAAGACTAATATTGTCTTACTGATGAGTCCATGTAAGGACGAAAGGATTATTAATTAAAGAAATATAGAATAAAAGCAGGAGTAAAATCCTGCTTTTTTGTTATTTAAACACTTTCCTAACCAATTCAAACATACTCATAAATACCTTAGGTGGAAATATGCTAAATACATATACCCCTAGGGTTTCAATCTTCCACTTAATATATTGTCCTAAAGTAGGTTTTATACCCAATTCCTGTATAGCCCATTTTCTTACTTCATTAGTTTTCTTAAAATGATCTACCATCTTAGATTGAGACTCAGTATCAAAGGTCATACGATATTTAAGTACAGTATCTGGAAGATTATGAAATGTACCTATTTTACTAAGTAAAAAGAAAAACTTAACATCTTCTACCTTCCACATATTCTCAGGATACAAACCTACTTCTTCCACAGATGATTTTCGCAACATAACCGCAGGATGAGCAAAAGGCATAAACAAGAACATATTCCTCTTAATATCTTTATCCTCAACTGCATACTCTCTATGCCCTGTGACCTTGCTATCTACATCTATTATATCTATCTGACCTCCCACAGCTACACAATCAGGATTGTTCTCTAAATATTCTGCTTCCTTTTCCAATCGAGTAGGGTACATAGCATCATCAGCATCCAATCGGGCTATATATTTACCTTTAGACTGTCTAATTCCAATATTTATGACATTTCCCAATCCATTTTGTTTAGATACTGATATCACTTGAATACGGTTATCCTTTTCCTCATATTCTTTAAGAATATCTAGTGTAGTATCTGTACTCTCATCGTCTACCACTATTATCTCCAGAGTAGAGTAGGTCTGGTTAACACAGCTATCTAGCGCTTCTTTAATATATTTCTCGCCATTATGTACAGGTATGACTATGGATACCAGGGGGTTATTGTTTTGCATATGTTCTTTTTCTAAATACTTTAATTAGTAGGTATGTAAATTCTACAACAATTAATATATATCCTAGATATCCTAAGAGATTAGGCCAGTAGAATATATATATTGTATCGAAATCGGTATTAGAGAGATCCCAACCTTGTTTCCAACCATTTACTGTAACCTTATCATTTAATATATGTCCTTTATCTGTTATCGCTATCCAACCATCTGATTTTGATTGAGGAATGGTGAGTAATATATGCTCTCCATTCACATCACTTTTTACCATTTTGTATATTGGAAGCTCTGAAGATTTGTTTAATGTAATGGCTTCTACTACAGAGTATTCTGTGTTAATAGAAGTGGTTAGGTTCAAATCCATCCATTGCTGTGGGATTTGCATTACTATGAAATTTTTAAGACTATTCTCTGTAACAGAAGAGTAACTTGTACTATTAAAAGAAGCATCCATAAAAGAATATTTTGAAGAGGTCGTAAACAGCCTGGTTACAATCTTGCTCTCCGAAGTATCGTAAAAGGTATCATCTATCCAACATTTATCATCTCCTTGATATGTTAGGCATACTGAGGATGCAATATTTGAAATATTTTGGCCTTCCCAAATCCAAAGGTACTGCTGATTAGAATCGGTTTGTAAGATGTTTTCATACTGATTTAGGTACTGCCCTTGTACCTTTTGATTCATTCCTGCATTAGTAGTAACGGAATATTTCTTTAGAGTATCTGATGCCTTGTTAGGATGCCATAGACTAGAGTTATCCGAGCCTAAATATACATAGCTATTTGATCCGTAGAGAATGGGAATCTTGACCTCTACTTCATCACCATTCATAACCGATGTTGTCAATATACCAGCTGACAAAGATTCTGAAGTGTATGATATTGATTGAAAAGCATTGGCAAATGACAAGGAGATATCTCTTACTACAACCTCAGCTTCTTCACCGGAGGGATTCAATGCATAGACAAGAAGGGTCAGGTTGTCTTTTTCTGATATGAGTTTTGGTATCAAGAAATGTCTTGTTCCAAAGCCTTCGGTGTTAGCAAAATACTTCTGATCATTAACACATTTATTTTCTAATCCCGAGAAAAGACATACACCTATCAATGTATCTTGGGAGGCTTCCCAATTAATATTAACAATTCCGACAAAAGGATCTGTATTATTTACTGTTAAGCTTGTACTTACACATGGTAACTCTGATTTCCCCTTAATGGAGAAACCTGACGCTAATTTTTCTGGGATTAAGTCCGTTATGACTTTGTACTTGTCACCTGCACAATTCCCAGGTTGGCTATTCTTCAATATGTCTGTGTAGTCTTTCGTTTCGAAAACGTTACTGGTAACACTCTGAATATAGTTCAAGGTACCCCAATTATTTTCTACAGTTAGCCCTTTGAGAATTGCAGATCTGTCATATACATTATTGGAAATTATTAGATACTCAAAATTACTTGGGACATTGAAGAGTTTCTTACTAGTTAGTTCCATCCCCGCAACTATTGGAATTGAAGGAGAAACAGTTAACCTGTTATTTCCATCGTATGAAATAGTTGAAGGTAAGTTGGCTTGATCTATTTCTGACTGATCTAGGGTGAAGAATTGGGAGTCTCCAGAATATATGAACTTTCTAACCAAGTAGCCATTTTCAATAGATAGATTTCCAATATTCATATCCAAAGCATTAAGGCTTGGACTCTGAGCACTATCTCTTTCAAATGTGTATATATTTCCATCCAAGGTTTCCGTATATTGTGTTGTTGTACCTGCATCAATGGTATACAGCTCTAAGAAATCTTTTTGCCAAACCAATTTCCAGCTCTTAGTATATCCATCTAATACATCCCAGTTAATAGCATGCCCATATCTTCCTTTAACTAAGCTTCTGTCTACTAATACATACTTAACATCATATTTCTGTAATTCTTCTGTAAAAGCATTTGAGTCGCCAGCTTCAAAATCATTGCTTAGCTGTAACATTCCTTCTTCACCGACAGCGGAACCAATTGCAAGTGACATATCCATTAATGGGTTAGGAAGTATGTATCCTAAAAATTGTGAACCCACAAATCCCCAATTGTATTCTCTAAAGTACCCATTGTTTGATGGAGGAGCATAATATATTCGACTTTGAGAGTCATCTTTTAAGTATTCTGCTAATGCCTTGTATTCACTTGGAAGCGATACGGTTGCTCTCTGAGTGAACAACTCGCCTCTAAACAGATATTCAGAGAAACCAAATAGGCCAGCAATTGTTAATATCGAGAAGATAATTACAGGAAGATGTTTTACTTTCTTAAAGAATGAGCCCAGGAAATCCACAAAATACAAGAATCCTATTCCAGATGTAATGGTTAAAACTAACAGATATGGCTGACATAGCTTTGAGGAAACCCATCTAAAGATCTGTTTGAAAATGGCAATGTGTTCTTGTAGCCATATGTATATTCCACCTAAAGGAGGATTCTGGTTTTTTAAAAGGAATAGAAATATTACTAATGCAATCCAGAGTGGAAGAAGTTCATATTTCTTCTTTATAACAACAAACACTAGCCCGACGACTGAGAAGAATAGGGGGATATATGCTAGAACTTTAAAGAAGTCGTAGTTGGTATAGTCATTTGATTGAGGAAAAATATATGTACTCCGTGATGAATCGTCAACCGTACCTAGAAGGCGGGTATAGAAACGAGCGGAATTCTCAAGTGTCATCATCTGCTTTTCGAGATCTATGGTGCTGGAAGTGATGGATCTGTTGGTGGAAGAATTGATAATATCCGAACTTGTCGAAGCTGTGTAATGAATAAATGGAAGGATCCAAAAGAGTTGAGTTACAAGTATTACTCCAATTACGTACAGAATTCGCTTTATTTTAAACTTAAACAGATAGCCAAAGAAGAGTACAAAGAATACTATTACTACAATATCTACAACAAAAAGAGTCGCTATTACCGAGGTAGCTGTAAACAATAGCGTGCTAATGAACACCAAGAGTAATCTTTTACTACTCCAATTACTAAATAGGTAGTAGAGAGAGAGGATTAAAAGGGGGAGGAATCCATACTGGGTTATGTATGGCATCATATTAAAATTGAATACCCATGCAGTCCAAAGAGTAGTTAGGTATATGATACCAGCTAGGAGGAATATAACGCTGGAGTACTTTGTTTTTACAAAATCTTTCACCATCGCTCTTGTTAGAAATGCCATGGATAATACACCAGTCCACAAACATACAAGTGAGAATACCTGAGCAACAGAAGATGAAGGAAGAACAAGATTAAACAACCCCATTATTCCAGTTCTAAATATATCTGCCTGTTCACTGTCCGAAGCAAATCCTAATACTCTGTAACCTCTCCATGCTGGAGATAGTAGGGATCTTAATATGGTTAACCCTGGGTTTAGTTCGGGGGAGTAGTTATCGTTAGATAATAGGTATTTACCAGGGACAAAAGATAATACAGAGATAACTAACAATATAATAACCAATAATATAATAGACCAGTATCTCTTAAGAAATGTTTTCATATATAAATATAACGAACTCAGGGTATATCTGCAATCTATTTATTAATAATGTATTTAAGGATACAAAACATTTGTTTATATACTTAAGTACATCACCAGAAGAGAGAGAGCCATAAAGGCAGATTCTCCCTTCTGGGATTTGATGTACATGTTGCTTATGAAGCAGGGGTCGGTGTAGGTACACCAGGTGCATAGATTATGTAGCCATCTTCGCGAATTGAAGACGCAGGGATCAGTTGGTCGTAATACACGATGGCATCAAAGAAAGCCTTTGCTGTAATTTCTTTGACAGCTCTGTAGCCCTCTTTGACATACACCATCTCGCCCGTTACCGGATCTGTGGTTGGAGCCATCAAGGCCTGCCAAGAAAACTCAGCAGTATAGAACGAATAGGAGGTTCCGTTATCGTTCAATTGAACCTTGAAGTACTCACCACGCCAGCTGCGATAGATGACTCCGTCACCAGGGTCTTTTAGACCAAGGCCCTGAAGCCACTGTTGCTGATCGATACTGTCAGGCACTGCCGTTGCTTGCGCGTTTCCAATGGAGAGTTGATCCCCAGCGGGCACCGCAGGTGCATTGGCCTTGACTGAAGAGGTTCCCGCCGTCATTGCGGAAAGGAACACCGCAACGCCGATCACCAAAAACGTGAACACGAACACTACTGCCTTTTTCATTACCGTCTCCTTTATTGTGGGCATACCCACTTGTTTTGTAGAAGCTATGTTCGCTTCCCTCGTATCAAAATCCGAGAATATTCAGACATTAATATGAGAGAAGCCATATACTTCTAGAAAAGAGATTTAACATGTACATCTTTAATACCTATTCAATACAGATATAAATATCATGTATATATTAGAATAAGTAATATTTTAAAGAACATTATCTCTTCATATAGAAAAGATATTAAAAAGAATAGGGGATATTCTCTAAGACATCATTTCTAATATGGGATATGTTTTTGCTGTATTATTTAAAGAGCAGTCTTTACTTTTGACATATTAATTATACAAAATACTGATTTCCGAGTCAATACTATGGGGCATTACACACATATAGTGTAAATTGGGTAAGATTTTACCTTAAAATCGCTTGACTTAGTATATAACTTCACATATATTTTATGTATATAAATCTGCCTATTTAAACATACTTGTTCAAATAGGTTGCTAAATTAACCTAAATGATTAAGAATATGGGTAACAATACTGAACCCGAAGCAGGAACAGGTCTCTATACGGGGCCATCATCTGATAGTTTTAAAAGTAATGAGCAATTAGGCGTAACTGATACTGGCTCTATTATTGATAATTCGGGACAAATACACCGTAATGTAGATGAAAACCCCATAAATTGGAGTAACTTTAACACTACTGAAAAAACTATTCCAACACTATCTCACGTAGCAGCAGATGAAAAGAGATATTACGACAAAGACCTTCATTACTATCCAGAAGTGAACACATATGAACCTCATCAAAACGCTCAAGAAGCTCCTGAAACTGCTAGTTATATGGTTGCTACAAAAAAAGAGGCTATCGCTAGTAATAACAAAGCAAATGAGGACTTTACAGGTGTTATCTCTCCCAAAGCTACAGAATTTCTTTCAACTGAAGACCTTAAAGCAGAAAATGCTAGATTAAAAGAACAAAATGAGGAATTAAAAAAGAGATTAGATAGCCTTGAAACAAAGATTGATCTCTTGATTGCCAAGATACAACCTTTAAATCCAGATATTCAGAATGCTCTAGATCCAAATAATCCTAATAAGGTTGATTACGATAAGCCGTTTAAGGATGTATATAATGCAACAGTTAAAGATGCTAATAAACAGCTAACTCCTGCACCTCAACCATCTACGGAAATTGGCACTGCTAGTAGTCAAGAGGCCACGGAAGCAGAAAAATTAGCTCAAGACAAAGCTAAAAGAGATTATCGAAAAGCAGCTCTTATAGGAGGAGTAGTTGGAGCTACTGTTGGAATTCTTGGCGGAGCAACAGTTGCTGTTGTGGGAGGTGCCGTTTGTTTGGCTGTAGTAGCAGGTGGTAGTAAACTAGCCGGTTGGAGATATGATGTATTAACATCTAAGATTAATAAAGCTGAGACACCTGAAGAAAAAGCGAAACTTGAAAAGAGAAGAGCTACTTGGGAGAAGATTGGCAAATTTATTACCAAAGCAAAACCATATCTAGGCGGTGCAGCCATCGGTTTTGGTGCTGCAGCAATAGTAAGTAATTTATTCTTAGGTGGTCAAGGTCTGCTTAATATGCCACACAATGCAGTCGCTGGAAATACAATACCAAATGGAGCTGAAAAAGTAGCTACAAATACATCAACCGGAGGAGTGACAGAAATGTCTTCTGAACCTGGTGGAGTGATTGTAAATGGAAGAGTAAATCTTCCTGGTAGTGCATGGGATGGAAACTTGGCATCAGCACCTCAAGATATTTTAAGAGGTGGTGAATTGAATCCTTCAAACTATCCTGGTGGTGCAACAAACATGGGAGGCTGGCTATTAGAAAAGAAATTAGTTGATGCAGGAATATCTTGGAATAATATAATCCAACAACATGGCACAGATCTAGCACATCAGCTACTTAACGTGGTGCAGAACAATCCTAATGTAGATGTGAATACTGCAATAAATCAACTTGTATCTGCTGGATATTAATAATTTAACTTAATATATATACGAAAATGGATTACACTGCCCAAATAGAAGAATTAAAAAATCAATTAAAAGCATTGGGGTTCGATGAAGATAAGTTAAATCAATTAATGGATCTTGCTGTACAAGAAGCCATAGATAGTGCGTTACTTGATTTGCAAGACAAGGATGAAGAGACCCTCAATCAACTAATGCTTTCTTTAGAAAATGATCCTACAAACACACAAGAAGCTCTGGATAAGGTAAACAAGGTATTCAGTACCGTTTACGGCGAGCAAGCAGAAAGTAAGAAGCAAGAGTTAGTTTACAACTATCTCAAAGCAACCATTGATCAAACCCAACAGGCAAAAGATATGCTCCAAAAATATCAAGCTGGGGATCCTTCTACTGTAGCTTTCGTAAAATCACAAGAAGGAAATCCTGATGTGCAAAAAGTAATAGACGAAATGCAAAAATAGCTTTTACTTTAACGGATGATTTTTTCTAACAGTTTCTTCTGCGAATTTTTCGCTTGCATGTACATACTTGGTAGTAGTATTTAAACTCTCGTGACCCAACAACGCTTGCAAAGCCACAGGACTAGCACCTTGTTCAGCCAAGTAAGTAGCAAATCCATGCCTGAGACTATGTGCAGAAGTAGGAATCTGTATACCAAGCTTACGTCTATATTCAGCAATCTTTTCTTGAAAATAGTTTGTAGATATTCGCATATCTTCTTTACCATACCGTCCACCAGAAAAAGGAATGAACAGAGCAGGGGAGTCAAACTTATTTAAGAACCCACTCTGTCTGTAACTCTCAACCAAAGAAATATATTTCCTATTCCCTTTATCAAATATTTCTAAATTCAATTCATCACCAGATGTTTCACGATCGGTATTCACATCAGCCATTAACTTATCCAAAACTCCTGGTTGTTCTTCAGTATCCTTATTTGTAAACGCATATTTAAGCCTTACACTCAAATACTTATTCAACCAATCCAAACTTCTTTGTGTTAGATATACAGATCTTTCTTTTTTACCCTTACCAATGATATACATCTTACCCTCAACATTAATATTTTCTAGATCTAGATTGATTAATTCAGAGATACGCATACCACTAGCAAACAACATCTCTAACATACATCTATTCCTTATGGCAACTCTTTCATCAGACTCAAATTCCAATGGAGATTCAATGAGTGCTGTCAGGTCTTGTAATGACGCAACCTTCTTAACCCGTTTTTCTCCCTTCATCATATCAACTGCATCTGCAGGTAATGGAATTTCCAAATCCCATTTAACTCTAAATTTCAAATATGATCTTACAGATGACAACATACGATTAATACTGTTAACATCCAAACCAGATTTTTTTCTTGCATTGGTATTCATAGGTCTTTCGAAGATTCCAAGCGACCCATACACACGGTTGTACAAGCTCTCCAGGAAACTAACCTCAAACACAGGAGTCTTTGAAGGTGTATTTATGGCACCCATATCAGTATCGTTGCTTAAATCGTCGCTAGCGGCCTTTACCCCGGATATTGCCTGTATACCGGCATTCTTTACGAATTCCTTCCTTATTTTATCCAAATCCTTCAAATGTTCACCCGCTTTTAGGTATCCCTTGTACATAGAAATGTCTTTCTTAGAGACATCCTTAAATTCAACACCACGGAACTTAAGAAAGACAGCAAATATACAAAGATCTCTGGCATAGTTATGTATGGTAAGAGAACTGTAATTACTGTTCTGTAGGTCCATCAAGAAGTCATCTTGATCGGGTAGCTTAGGAAATACTTTGTCTTTCATATGTTTATGTTACTACAAATATAATTTTTAACCAATCAGAGTAGGGGGCCAATTTTTTAATTTTGAGAGATTATGTAAGAAGAATACAGAATGAGTAAGGGAAGAATAAAATAAGATAAATATGTTAATTCAGAGAATTAAAAGAATAAATAAAAGGAGCTACACAAGAGGACTTTTTTGATTTCCAAGGTACAGGACAGCGTATAAGGGCGATTATACTCGGTCATAGATTCTAGAATTGTAACATATATTTCACTGGAGTAGAACCCCTCCCATGGGGAATGTATAAACTCTTTAATTCATGGAATATTTCAAATCCTCATACTCTACTAACATTCCAATTTAATTTGAAAATGATTAGCAGAAGGTTATCCACACTGTTAACTATAGGCCTGGTGAAACTATGGGCCTCGTGCAACTACAGGCCCCTACCCCCTACTCTCACATAGGATACCCTTATTAACTAGAAACAATATTGAAAATTATTACTACAAAAAATATTAATGCCAAAAGAATCATTGAGAAGATAAAGCTCACAGAGTTCTTTCTAAATATCTGCTCTTGGGTTACCATGCTTACAGCGAAGTAGTACCCTATCGCTGGACTAATAGCGGTAAGTTCATGTGTGCTACCTGTCAAGAAAACTCCTAGAAAGAGCGCCATTGATATGATAGTCGTTAGGATAGTTTTTCTCCACAACCCCTCCTCTTCCATTCCCATATTCACATAGTGAATTAATGCAATGAGTAGATATATAACCAATATTATCGGCAGAAGAACATATATTGGCAAGCTGCTAGATAATAAACCAAATGTCAGGAAATATGTCATCAAAAGAGATATCAAGTACGACGATGTTCGCCCCACCTGAACAAGTGGAAGCTTTTTAAAAAGATCCACATTAAATACATTCGCCATCAAGAATGAGACGTATACCCCAACGAATATTAATATTAACAGGAAGAAGAGTAAGAGTGCTTCATATATACGATCAAAACTTTGAAAGAAGAATATCTCTACAAAGATTACCTCTGAAAAAACAAATAGGCTTGATTGAAATATGTAAAGTAATGACTTCTTTTTTATCTGGAAATTGAATGCCCACAATAATCCTACAAATGCGACAACAAAGTATATTGCTCCGTCTAGATATATTCGCCAGGTCGGGAGATCTGAAGATCCCTGTAGAACCTTAGTCAGAAAGATGGCCAAAGATATTACACCGGCTAGGAATAATAGCTTTCCCCTCTTCTCACTGTCTGTGTTAATATCTGTTCTATCCATTTAAATCTTCCAAATATTTTAATCCTTTTTGAGTGATTACTCTACCTCTAGAGGTGCGTTTGAGATAGCCGCATTTCATAAGATATGGTTCATATACATCTGCTATTGTAGATACATCCTCGGAAAGGGATGCCGCTAATGTTGAAGCTCCAACTGGTCCACCATTAAAATTATTTAATATCGTATTAAGTATTAACCGATCAATATTTTCCAAGCCATATTCGTCAATATCAAGAAGCTTTAATGTCTGATTCACCGCATCTATGTTTATAGATGTATTCGAGCTATTCTCCATGTAATCTCTAGTACGTTTTAATAATCTCAATCCAATTCTTGCAGTACCACGAGAACAGTTAGATAGCTTTTCTAATGCTTCATCCTCTATTCCAATCTTCCAAAGGTTAGCCGCACGTTTCAATATTGATCCCATATCTTCACTGGTAAAGAAATCTAATCTCTGTACTAATCCAAACCTATCTCTCATTGGTGAGCTTATCTTCCCTATCTGGGTAGTTGCCCCTATTAATGTAAATGGCTCTAAGCTCAATCGAATAGTCTTAGCTGATGGACCTTTTCCCATTACGATATCTAATACACCATCTTCCATAGCTGGGTAAAGAATTTCCTCAACTACTCTGGATAGTCTATGGATTTCATCAATGAAAAGAATATCATTTCGTTTTAACCCGGTAAGTATAGCTGCAAGATCTCCCTGCCTTTCAATAGCGGGACCGGAGGTTATTCTAATGTTGCCCCCTATTTCGTTAGCTATAGCCATTGCAAAAGTTGTTTTGCCTAATCCTGGAGGGCCATAGAATAATATATGGTCTACAACTTCTTTTCGTTTCTTTGCAGACTCTATCATCATTCTGAGGGTCTTCTTTTCTTGTGTTCTGCCGATCATCTCATCTAATTTAGATGGTCTAATCTTTTGTTCTTGCTCAAGGATATCTATAACGTCTTTGTGGAGTGAATCCTTATTTACAACCGGCTTTTTTTTAGGTTGGGAACTGGATTGTATCATTATTCTGATAGTACTTTTTTAATTAATATCTCTATTTCAATATCTTTGTTCTTCTTCATAATCTCTTCTCCTTTTTCAAGTTGAGAGTTCAATGCTTCGCCTGTAAATCCTAAAGCTTTCAATGCATTCTTTAGATCTTTCATATCATCACTTTCTTTTGGTGTTTCTTTCTTGAAATCTATCTTTCCTCTTAACTCAAGGATTATCTTTTGTGCTCCCTTACTTCCTAATCCTGGGGTTTTACTTAAACCTGCGTCATCTCCCTCTATAATCATATTCTCTATTTCCAATTGTGAATATGTGGATAGAATAGCCAAAGCTACCTTAGGTCCGACACCAGATACTGTTAGTAATTTTTCAAAGAAATCTCGTTCTGATTCGGTTAAAAATCCATACAAGGTTTGTGCATCTTCTCTCACATGGAATGATGTGTACAGAGCTACTGGAGAACCGTCATTTACAATATTAATCTTCTTAGTAAGGAATACACGATAGCCTACTCCCGAAGCGGTTAATATATCTACAAATGAGTCTTTCCCTATGAATACTTTTAGTAATTTTCCACTAATGTATGAAATCATATATGTCCATTATACAGTATTAGTATTGTTTCCTCGAGACCAATATTTCGGTAGCTATGGCTATGGCTAAGGCATCTGCGGCA